>Ga0207111_10028_pt1 | contig 44821 bp, 29 predicted proteins | sample Alteio_BWMinHeat_71_FD_153577 | JGI IMG/M metagenome (GOLD analysis project Ga0207111, IMG submission 153577) | Enriched cells from forest soil in Barre Woods Harvard Forest LTER site, Petersham, Massachusetts, United States -... | ecosystem: Environmental > Terrestrial > Soil > Temperate forest >... | reverse complement strand
ACTCATGTTGATAAAATTAAAACAGATTTTCCAGACACAGAGGATCCAGCAACATCTCTTTCTTTATCAAATTATGAACCAATTTTAACAAATATATTTCAAGAAATTTTCGCAAGCTTGCAACGTCTTTTAGGAAAAAACGAACAACACATAAACTCAAACATACAAAAAGTTTTTGGAATGAGATGGCAAGCATTACAAGACACCATTACAACGCGTATTAGAAACAATGCTCAAGAAATTTTTAAAACTCGCACTGAATTTACAACATTAGGATTTCTAGGAAAGATCTTTGAAGCGATAGATCGTTATCTTGAAATTTTGGGGAGAGAGCAAGCAACAAATACAATTCCTGTGATAACGTATGGGGATCTCAAAAAAAAAATTGAAGACTATCTCCATCAATTAAAAAATAAATATGTAGATGACGAAGGAAATGTATCAAAAGAAGAGATCAAAAAAACTAAAGAGGTGTGGGAGAGAGAAGAAGGTACAGGAACCCATAACCGTGTAACAAAGATTGTGCTATTTCACCGAATAACTTCCGAAGATATCACCTTATTAACCGTATTTTCAACCGAACTCATGTACTTTATTGGGCTTGTTTTTAACGGTCAGTATCCAAAATCAACAGACATAATCAACATAAAAAAAATGGTTGATGAATTTGCTGATTTACAAGGGCAAAGCGGAAGTTCCCTACACGAAGAAAATGAGAAAAGCGAAATGAAATTATTTTTCACCAACGCCCTTTTTTCATTTAATAAACTTCCCCTATTGATTGGTGAGCCTACAAAGCAACAAAAAAAAGAAGCAATCAAAGAAGAAATCTATGAATTACAAAACAATATCAATAGGCTAATCTTCTTCGGTATTTTTTATAACTCACGATCATTTTTTACTTCGAAAGATTTTAAGGAAATATCACTGAAATTCACCAAGGATGTACTTACAGAGATATTTACAAAAATAACAAAATTTATTATCCCACCAACCAAAACAACGTTAAAAGAAGACTTGAACGAAAAAGGGGAAGATTCTAAGTTAATTAATGAACTTTTTACTGGTATCGATGATACAACTCCACTTACCCGTGAAATTTTGCTTGAAAAGATTAAAGTCGCCAGAAAAGAAGATAATTTTCGTTTCACAAGGATTCCCTCTTTTCTTGAAGATGCAATCAGGCAAATCGCTGCTTCTCGAATCCGCAATCAAAGATGTATGCAAGCCTTTGGACTTCCCTTACAAGAGGCTTTTGAAATTTTTAAAACAAAACTCGAGGCGATTCTTTTCGATGATAAAGGAAAATTAAAATTCAATGCTAAAAGGCCGGTAACAACTAAAACCATTGAAGAGATTTTTGCCATCCCACGTGCAATGCACAAACATAAAGGTTCCGCTAAAAAACCAGATTTGACGATGCACAAACATAAAAAACCAGATTTGACCCAGGCGCTACAAACGGCTCTTACGACACTCAAATCAAAACTTGTTGAATTGCAATCAACCCTCAAAAAATTGGCCGTTCGAAAAGCGTAATTTTTATCGAATCTTTAGCGATGAGAGATAATCCAAGAGTGAAAATGTAAAGGGTCAGGTATACCTGACCCCATCTTCAAACCACTTTTTAATCGGGTTATTCCAACAGTAATACGTTATCTGGAAATCAACGGGCAGATTTCCTCCAGAAGATAAGTAATTTAAAGCAATATTCCTACGTCCCTCCTTAACGAGTTTGTTTAACAAAGTATGCAATTGGTCCCTATTAATATTTCGCCCCCCACTGTAGGTTTCAAAATCCTCCTGCCATAGAGTCGGGTCTAATGTTGATGCATCGCCATCAACCCAGTTTCTCAGGGTAAATTCATCCAGCCATGATTGCCAAATTTTCCAACCTTTTGATATTTTTTCAACAATGCAGACATGGTGACCACCACAAATATCAATAACATATAACCCAAGACTCTTTTCATCTTTTTCAAAGAGCAAGTCAAACAGAGGGTCTTTTTTTAGATCATTAACATTACCAAGAAATTCTTGTTGTTTGCTAATCGTTTTATCTTCAGTCAGAATCTCGATTACCTTTTCCGCTGTTCGAGCACAATGGGTTTTTGCTCGTTTTTCTTCAGGGGTATCTTCTTCATCAAAAGAAAAGTACGTTAAGCGTGAAACAAGCTCCATTTCATCGCAACAAAAGCCAAACTCGTCACCTGATTCATAAGCACAAAGCCAGCCACAAAATATAAGTACAAGCGTGCATACAGCAAAAAACACGCGGGTTTTTATGTGTTTTATTATTTCAAAAACCATAAGATTTCCTTCAAAAATAAACAAAAAATAAATACAGTTTTCCGATAAGCTCAGTGAGCTATCAGAAAGCAATTACTCAACAAAAAATGAATAAAAAAAAGAGAAAATTAATAAGATAGATATCGATAAGAATATCGATACCCAAAGAGATAACCAAAGAAATGAGATTGGCTTAAAGCCAATAGAAATGAAGATTGTAAACGTTTGATGCAATGTCCTTGATGAAGTAGGTTAAGCATAAGCCCTCCTTGCATAAACCATAAAAAATAATATAACGAATCTTAATATTAACACGATAAAAATAATTGTCAAACTGCATGATTTGCTGGTTTTTTAACGGTATTTAAAACAATTATTTTTTAAAAATCTTGCTAGATTTATTCAAATACCTATCCTAAAGCCAGTTTAACAAACAAATTAACCTTAAATAAAAAGAAGCCCATGAGTGAATTGATAATAAAAACTAAACAAAATTTGGGAAAAGAAGATATCGATCATATTCGAAAAATGATTGCTCATACCGCAACCGATGACGAGTTTAAAACGTTTATTTATCTCTGTCGGATGTATAATCTCGATCCTCTCAAAAAAGAGATCTATTTCATAAAATATGGCGGCAAGGCCACCATCATCACCAGCCGCGATGGGTATCTTAAAATCGCCAATCTTGATAAAAACTTTAATGGGCTTGAAAGCGATGTCGTTTATCAGGGCGATATTATTACCAAACGGGACGATGGTAGCTTGCTGATCACCTACGGTCAAGAACACCTCACCTTCGAAAAAGCAAAGCTGACCGGCGCTTTTTGTAGCGTTTTTCGCAAAGACCGTGCAAAGGCGACGACCGTCTTTGTCAGCATCAAAGATTATTACAAAAAAGATGCCCCGATCTGGCAGCAATACACCAACGCTATGATTTTAAAAGTTGCTGAAGCGATGGCGCTCAAACGGGCTTTTGCGATTAGTGGGCTGGTAACCAAAGAAGAGCTTGAGGATGATAAAAAAATCGATGCCGAAGCGTTATAAGATCCAGCAAAGATCATACTTTTTTTCTAATACTCGATTTCAGTAAATAAATCTTTGTAGAGTAGAAACATAAAAAATTATTCTTAGTTAAGGAGAATGAGTATGAAGTGTTTCTACAAATTGGTCATGGTCGTATGTTTGCTTTTCGGTCATTCGTTTTTGGGTGCAATGGATGTAAAAGAAGTAAGCTATGGTCAATTACATTCTAAACTTATAGATATCTTAAAAAATGAACAAGAATCGTTGGGCGGTGATCTTGGAACAATTGAACTTGGAGCAGGTTTAAATCTCAAGACTTTTTTAATAGCAGCTTTTGGATTACCACCATTTGATGAAGATCAAATATTTGATTTTTCTCAACTAACGGTATACATGAAAGATAATGACGGGAATCCTAGCGGAATGCTATTAGATTCTCCAACTAATATCAGTAAAATTCTGTACCAAATCGTTCAAGAAACAAAAGACGATCTAAAAAAATTCATAGAAATCAAAATTCCTACATCAGGCAATTTTAAAAACTTTGTTAAAAATGAGGCAAAAAAATCTTTTAAAAATTTACCAGATTTTTTAGGAAAAAATTCTGATGAGGTTAATTCCAACATCAGAAAAGTGACGGGTAAAACATGGGATGAGATAACTGAAAATTATCTTGCTGATGAAAAAAATTATGCAGCTTGTTTTGAATTGCAAAAGTATGAAACAACTCTGTACTTAGAGCCTGTAAGGAAAACCGTAACTACTTCTTTAGCTAATCCAAGACGCAAAACACGTTCAGAATTTTTATTGAGTTATTATCAATCAATCGATAACTATATAAAAAAGCAATGGGAAATTTCTTCTAAAAAACAGGATCTAACACAGCTTCAAACCGCCCTTATAACGCTAAAATCAAAACTCATCGAATTGCAATCGAGTCTTAATAACTTAGCCTCACCAAAAAAAGCTACAACCCCTTCAGGCGGCGGGAAAACCAAAGAAACAAAAACGGCTCAGCCTAAAGCCCAACGAAGCCCCGCAGAAATTAAAGCAGCAAATGAAAAATTTTTATACGAGTGCCACTTCGCAATAGACACAAAAGAACTCAAATCTTATCTTGATGCAGGCGCCGATATTAATACCCGAGAAAAGGCAAGGAATGACGCGGCTCTACATATTGTTCTTTCTGGTGGAAGAAAGGGTAAACCTGAAACAGCGTTAGCTGCTGTAATATTTCTCTGCGAACAACCTGGTATTGATCTTAATCCCCAAGATACTTCTGGCACAACACCTCTTCTTAAAGCTGTAAAATATGCAAATTCTAATTCTAATTCTAACAGTACTTGGACTGAAATCGTAGCTGCCCTCGTTCGAGCTTGGGCAGATCCAACCATTAAAAACAATAATGGCGAATCACCCAACAGCATCGCTAAACCTGAGGTCAAAGCAGCAATAGATGAAGCCCTTAAAGCAAGAAGACGATAAAATATCCTGGATTTTACTGGCCTCTTTCCATCCCAACAATTCAAAATAAGGAAAATGAGTATGAAGTGTTTCTACAAATCGATACTTATCGTATGTTTATTGTTCTGCAATACTCTCCTGCAAACATCTTTGATATATGCAATGGAATCAAAAAAAGATTCGCCCCAAAAAATAAATGCCGCGGCTCAGCAATTGAAAGATTTTGCACAAGTAATCATGAAGAATGCTCAAGACAAAGGCGACACCGATGATCAAACAAAAATTGAAGCATTCTTTTCTGATGAAAAAATTGAGGAATATCGACAAAGAAATCTTACGTGGTTCCAATGTCGACAAAAATATAGTGTGTCAGAACTTGAAAAACTCCCTCCGGCCCCTAAAGCGTCAGAATTAAAGATTTGGCATGAATTATCGAAGCTTTCAATTCCGGAGAATCCACTGCGTACATACATTCTTTATGGAGAAGAGCAGAGTTTAGCAACGTTACCATTAACCAATGATAATGCTCCCCTCCTGCAGGCATTGATTCAAAAGCTTTCAGATAAATTGGGTATTACCAAACCTCAATCTATTCTTTATTATGATGGTATTGAATCATATATGCTTGATAAAAATACCATGCTCCTGGGCAAGGAATTTTTTGAAAACCATGCTGATGATGAAATAGAACATGCTCTGGCTCATGAATTATCGCATAAAGCACAAAATACAACATTGGCTGATTTTGATTTTCTTCTCACCTTAATCACTGAAACTGACTATCGCACATCACAACCATGGTTCGGTTTCTTTTTAAGATCCATAGAAAGGTTAGCGGATGAAGGTGCTATTAAAATAACACAAAATCCAAGTGCTTTTGCTCGTTATTGGCAGCGTGAAAAAGAAAAAACTGATATTCTTCATCAAACACATCCCTCGGATCTTGAACGTATCGCTTTTGGTTTATCAAAAAATGCTGCTGTTTTGAGTGGCATGGAAGGAAAAACCCCGAAAATTGATGTGAAAAATATTGCAATTGAAGATTTAAAAGACATTTTTGAAAATGCAATAATACACGAACTGAAGATCACCGATCCTAACAATCTTGACCCAGACAAGGAATTCATTATAGCAGCGAGTAAATTTGCTGTATGGAATCTATTGATCGGGCTATTTGGTCAATCCCCTTTTGATGAGGCACAAAAATTTGATTTTTCGTCTTTGATAATAAAATTATCAAACACAAATAACAACAGTCGCTCCTTTTCAACACATTCTTTTGTAAACATCAGAGGATTAGTGCTATGGATTATTAGAGATCAAGCAGAAAGATTACGTATAAGAAAAGAAAAATACTCAGCAGAGCGCAAGTTGTTTCAATATGAAATTAACGATATGCTTACACAAGAATTAGATTTTATTCGAAAAAGCTACGCTTTAACAAAAACCCCAGACGTTATTGATGCAAATTTTCGTAACGTTTTTAAAAAACCATGGAGTGAAATCAAAAATACGCTGATTAAAAACATTGGGATGACACTTATTCATCAGCCTACAAAATATAATTTTTGGGACGATATTAATCGCGAATTTAAAGAATTATTACCATTTGATCCCACTAAAGCATTGTCTCATCAATTGCATAAAAAAATTGAAGACAAAAATGCTCTACAGTTACTTGCATCCATACATCTTGATATATATCTAATCGCGGCCTTCGGAGAGTCACCTTTTGATTATGATCAAACATTTAATCTGACAAAAATCATAATACATTATGAAGATGAGAATGGAGATCATCAAGCCTTACCATTAAACTCTGAAGAAAATATAAACAGATGGATTGCTTTTATCGTTAAGTATGCAAATGATGTTTATACTGAGAATCCAAAAAAGGTCTCTGATGTACTTACACATTCAACACGATTTCAAGTTTTTTTTAAAGAAAGCTCAAACAAAACTTTTAATTATTTACAAAAGTCCCTACAAAAATCTCCTGATGAGATAAATGCAAACATGAGAAAAGTCTTTAATAAATCATGGGATGAGATAACCAATGCCTTTGCTCGTGATAAGAAAAATTACAACTCGTGTTTTACACATGAAATTTGGGAACCCATAACACCACCTGAAACCATCATGACTAAGTCATCTTCTGGTATGACCAGTACAATAACACGTTATGCAAAAATCGTTGGTAATCGACCAAGCACTCCTAAGGAATTTTTATCTGCTCTTTACATAGAATTCACAAGTTATCTAAGAAATCTAGCGCCTAAAGCTATAGAAGAAGATGAATCAACCGAAATGCTTCAAACCGCTCTTGCAACGCTAAAATCAAAACTCATTGAATTGCAAGCAAGTCTTAAAACGTTAGTCAGGCGAAAAGCGTAACGTTTATCGAATCTTGAGCGTCAGAAGTGTTAGCAATGCCAAAACAAACGAGATAATCCAAAAACGAACCGTAATTTTGGCCTCTTTCCATCCCAACAATTCAAAATGGTGATGGATAGGGGCCATTTTAAAGATGCGCTTACCGCGCAATTTGAATGATGCCACCTGCATAATGACTGAAACGGTTTCGAGAACAAAAATACCGCCGCACAGCACCAATAACAATTCTTGGCGGGCCATCAAGGCCATGAGCGCCAAGCTTGAACCAAGTGCCAGCGAGCCAACATCGCCCATAAAAATTTCGGCCGGATAGGTGTTGTACCACAAAAAGCCCAGTAAAGCTCCTACCAGCGATGCCCCAAAAATGGCAAGCTCTGCGCTGCCGGCAAAGGGGATAATCAAATACTGGGCAAATTTGATATGGCCTGCCAGATAAGCAATCAATGAAAATGTAGAGAAGTTAACAATCAAAGGTCCGGTGGCAAGGCCGTCTAGACCATCGGTTAAATTTACCGCATTGCTCATGGCAACCATGATAAACGCCGCCCATGGAATAATAAAAATACCTAAATCAGGTTGAAAATTTTTAAAGAAGGGAAAACAAAGATGCGTGTCGGGTTGCATAAGAAAGTACCACATACCCGCGGTGGAAAAAGCCATCAACCATTGGAGCCGAAATTTCAGCTTTGCCGAAATCCCTTTTTCATAGGCAATTTTTTTCCAATCATCAATAAATCCGATCGACCCAAACCCAACAATACAAAATAAAAAGATCCAGGTCATGACTTTGCTCAGGTCATTCCATAACAAGCTGCTAATCAAGAAAATCGACAAAATAAACAAGCCGCCCATGGTTGGCGTGTTGTTTTTACCCTGATGCGTTTCAGGCGTCCATTCTCTTACTTTTGAACGAAAGTTTCGTTTACAAAATTCAATAAACCAGTTGCCAAGCAAGAATGCTAAAAATAACGAGGTCAGCAAAGCGCTCATCGAACGGACGCTGACGTAATGGAATATGTTGAGAAGAGAACAACTTTCTTTAAGATACTGGGAAAGGTGGTAAATCATCAATAACCCTAATTAAAAATGCTATACTACAACTGCGAAATTGTAGTATAGCATCAAATTATCCATAAATTCTAGAGTTCGAACTCTTATGAAATCTTATTCTCAGCCTGACGAGCAATGGTCTCGATCAATTCTGGATGTTTATGGCTAAATTCTTCATAAATCGCTGGATTATTCATAACAAAATCTATGATCTTATTTTTGTCCATCGTTTTACGGGCCTGTTCTTGATCGGTAATAAATGCCATCATTTTTTTGCCAAGTTCCTGAGAAGCATACGGCAATAAGTATTTCATCAATCCCATCATCAATACCGGACTTAAATAGCTCAGGGCATGGAACGATGCAACTTTAAGATCGGAGAATTGACGACTTTGTAAATCATCGGCCAAGTCCAAAACAATCTTACCGTTACCATCTTTTCTTAAACGTTTTAATTTATCGGACGACCACCATTTTCCTGACAAAATCTGTTGCATGATGCTCGGTTCTTCTTTTTCTTGTTGCGGTGTTGTTGTCATGGTAATGATGGAATACGTAATGGCAAGCATGCGATCAAGGTAGGGAGATACAACATTCTGCCCATTGATAAACCATTTAAACCAGCCCCTGATTTTTGCCCCATCTTTTACGTCATGAAGTTTGGACTTTAACAGGTGCACATCATAAGAAAAAGCACTGGAAGATGTTTGATGCGCAAAATAACGCTCTACCACTGTTTTGAATAAGTCACGAACTTCGACCAATGGTTTTGCTTGAAATAAAGACTGATACTGTTTGTTTTCAATAAGCGTTTTGTAATCAACAAAAAGTTCTGCGCTCTGCTGATCATTGGTAAAATCAAGCTTCAATGCTTGCGCTTGGAGCACCACACGTTTAATTTTGAATAATTTGGTCATCAACAATTCAAGAACCAAGCACAATTTATTTTTATCAGCGTCTTCATCTGATAATGAATCATACTTCAATTCGGTGATGCGCTGGGTAAATAAACTCACCAGATTATTAAGATCGGTAATAAACTCAGCACCCAAATCTTTGTATGAACCGTATGAGTTTTTGTTAAATTTTGAAACCAACCAAATATACGACATGAAAAGTTCTGGGTAAGTTTGATCAAGATCAATACTCATCAATTCATTAACCAATGCAGCATTATGATCGGTAAATCCAAACATACGCTTAATGCCACTACGTTGTTGTAATTCAACCGGTAGTTGCTCTCGCACAAGATTGGTTAAAAATTCATTCTGCTGCACAAATGCTTCAAGTTCTTTAATTGACATATCGGTGCCAACCATAGGCCAGATCTCATTAAACTGTTCGCATAGGTGAGAAAAAAGTGAACACAAACGTTGCTCACCTTCAATCTTGCTTAACGGCTCTTTAATTAATGCAAGCGGTGTATCATCAAGACCAAGGGTCAATATTTCAAAACGCATCCATGCATTTTTTTGCAATTGCACAAGATAATATAATGCATCACATTGGGAATCAATCGTATCATTAGTTTCATGAGCATGCGCTTTGATATCATTGATTCTTGTTTGTAAGATGCTAAGCCATTTATCAAGTTCAAGATTGCAGGCATCTCCTACAAGCTGCCGATCAATCAACATTTCTGAAATCAGCTCAAGCCCTTTTTCAACATGACCCAACCGTTGCATTAACCTTACATCACGTAAGTCTTCCACTACTGGCGGTGCTTGAACAGCAGGCTCATCGTGAGTATCTGCTTGTAATTGTTCTGGTTTGTTTGCAATTGTTTCTTCTGTAACTGGATCTTCATCGCTAACATCATCAGCTTGCGATTCTTCTTGTTTGTCCATGATATCTGCAAGAGCGCTCATAATTTTTTGCAATTCATCACGTCTTTTTTCAAGCGCTTCTTGCACGTCTGCATCGGTTGTTTTACTGAGCTCTTGCTTTATCTTTTCATACTCATCAAGGGTTGCATTCATTTCAGCTTGCGCAGTTTGTGGAAACGTTTCTTGAGTCGCACGCTTATCATCAGCAGCTATTAAACCACCGGTTATGAGCAATGCTATGAGCACCAGATTTTTTACCATTTTCATAGATAATCTCATTCTTTATGCAATGCCGTATGTTTTATTCAAAACTCCGGTTGCTTTATCAAAGGTTGGCAAAAAGCTTGGAAAGAACACTCGCACCGCGTCGCGGTAGACCAGTACGTTTTCTTGAACATGTCCTGATTTTTTGACAACGACCGACAAGATATCAATCAATTCTTGAGCTTCTGGGCTTTTTTCATTGGTATAGCTTGCCAAAAATTCTCGTAACTCTGGTCGCTTATGCATAAATTTAAATACAAATCCATCAGCCTGTTTGTTATCAAGCACGAACCCAACTTCTCTTTCAAGAAAACTGATGCGCTCAAGATCTTCTTTTGCGATATCAGCCATTTTGGTTCCACGAAGCTCTTGGCGCCATGAACTCAATTCTTCCATGAGCTCATTTTCTTTATGCACAGTCTTTGCTTTGTTTTCAAGATCTTGGATGTAGAGATGGTAAAAATTCTTCAAGTGCGAAAATTTTACATTTTCTAGCCGACGTTTATTAACATCTTTGATGTTATCTATCTTGTCACGTGCTTTTGCAAGCTCTGTTTTCATGATCATCGCTTCTTGATTATAAATCACCGCACGCTTCAAACGTTGCGCCAAACGATATTCAAGCGATTCGTTTTGAACTTCGCGCTGTCCTATCTCTTTTTTCAAGGTTGCAATTTCATCAAGAACATCTTGTGCTACCTGGCCGTTATTTCTGCGCTGATCTGCTTCAATTACCTGCAGTTCTTTCAAGTCTTTTTTAAGATCAGTAAGCTGTGCGCCTGATCCCACTTCTTGAGATATTTTTGCCAATTGAGATTCAATATTGCTCTTCTCTGCCATTTTCTCAGCTATCTTTTTATTAAAGTTTTCAAGCTTTTGTTGAAGATCTTTGATCACTCCCATGAGCTGATATAAACGAGCACGATTATAGGTTCCTGAATCAATACGCTTTTCAAGCTTTTCAATTTCTTGTTGTGTTTCAGATGCCTCAACCATCAAAGCATCATGTTCTTTTTGTATCTGTATATGTTTTGCTTGTAGTTCTTGCGCGTCAGCTTCCTGGGGCTGAACATCGTTTTCAAGTTTTTCAAGCGCATCAGCTATACGTTGAGCAGAGGCTCTTCCTGCTTCTGTACGCAAAAATCCATCAATTTTTTGTTGAATAATGTCAGCTTCTTCACGGGCCTTACGTTGCTCTTTAACATCTTTTTCATGCGTTCTGACATACTCTTGTCGTTTTTGAGCGCCACTTCGCACCGCTTTAACCAATGCAGCAAGACTCAATTTAGCGGTATCAACTAAATCAAGACGATCAGAAAGATAGCACACACAATACTCACCATGGTTGTTTTTTGCCACCATTACATGGGGAAACTGGCGAGCATTTTCCATATTTTCACGCACTTCCTGTGGCAATTCTGCAAGCTGAGCATGGTTACTGATGCCACCAAACGATTTAAAGGTAACCAGCTTTGTTTCAAAGCCATCTTCATCAGCTACGTCATCAGCCCCTTCAGCAAATTCTTTATACGGAACAACCTGATAATCTTTATTTTTGATAAAATCGATAACTGCTTTTTTAAAGCCATTGTCGCTATATGATTTGAATTTATTTCCAACCTCATGCGCCAATTTTTCATCTCGACAGATAAAACTTTGTACCGTTACCCCAGCATTTTTCTTTTGCCCATCAAGAATCTCTTTAATCGCTTCGTTATTGGTACCTCGGATAAAAGCAGTCCATGCATTATCAATGTATACACACAATTCTGCCCCGAGAGCATCTCGAACGCCTTCTGGCAAATGTGAAGTGAGGGTCTTATTTTTATCCAATAATTCAAAATCCTTGGTCAAACTAAGACGGAACAACAAACATATGGTTTCGATCTTAAGATGATCCATATCCTGCTTCTTGATTGAATCAACAAGTACCAAGAGTTCTTTAATAACAAATAACTTGAGAGGTGAAAGTTCAGCATTTTCCAGCATCCATTTCATGAATTCTGAATTTTTACCCCGCTCGTAAAGCTTATGCTTAACCAATGCTTTACCAAACTCGGCCAATTTATCAGCGGTTGTCGCATCTTTACCTAAAGCTGTATCTTGATTACCATGTTTAGCTCTAATTTGAACACGGGTTGTTTGCAATGGCTCAAAAATTTCTCCGGAATCTAAATCGAAATAAGCCTCTTGTTCAATACCGGGAATCTCAATAACCAACTCTTTTGATCGAGAATCAAGATCTTGAAACCCTTTGACAACGTTTTGCAATAACTCGACCAGCGGTGATTGTACATCAACCTTGGCGTGCGCAACAGACGAAAATAATAACGTGAAATAAATAAGAACAGACGCAAGCATCTTCTTAAACATAGGAGCCCCCTCCAAATAAGAGTTATAAATAACGAACGTTCAATTCCCAATTCAACGTTCTATTCCCTAAAAAGTACGATTAGTACCCATAAATTTATAACACTAATCGACTGATTTGGCAATAAATTTTTTTCAGCAATACATCGACAGGATCGACCATTTAATACATATATTTCAACTAGGAATTAGTTTGACAAAGCTCAATAATAAGACAGACTAACAGGCGATATTCGAAGGAAATTGCATGGTTTGGAATTCTCGTAAACGCGTTTTTCTTATAGCTTTGAGCTTTCTGGCCCTCTTTGTCACCAGCTGGCTCGAGCTCTATTTGCAGCGTAAACAACATTTAATTGGGGCAGGGCTCAATCGAGCCTCACTGTTTCTGCTCATCAATATACACGTCATTGCCATTGTCATTTTGCTTGCCATCATTATCCGTCAAAGTATCAAGCTTTTTATTGAAAGGCGCAAAGAAGCTCCCGGCAGTCTTTTTAAACGGAACCTACTTTTTGCCTTCACCTTCTTTTCAGTCATTCCGTCATTCTTTATATTCTTTACAGCTGGAAAATTTATTACCACCAGTATCGATGACTGGTTTCATGCCCGTATTGGAACCGGCCTGCATAACAGCATTCTGTTACATCAAACCCATACCAACCACATACGCCAGACTATGCAAAACGATGGAACATTGTTCATAAGCTCCCTTATGCCATTGTTCAACAAACCAGAAACACCCCCGACACCTGAATCTGTACAAAAGAAAATTGAGAGCCTCAAGCAAAGCATACCCCATCTTGCCACCTACACTATCTACATCTGGCCTAATGATGGTCGATCATTACTAGGATCAATAAAAGATGAGATTCTCATTTGGCGGGGATATCGACGCTTTAATGACCGATCAATGCAAAGCTTAAAACAAAAATTTATGAATATTCTTAACGAAAACAGCACCCAGGCACATCTTTTTGATTTTTATGGATCTTTGTACTGGGCTTCTCAGATCAATGATTTTTTGGTACTTCTTGTTCATCGATATCCTGAAGAAATTCGCTATCCGCTTATTGAGATCCATAATTCAGCGGGCGACTACGCACAACTTAAATCAATGCGCAATCCGATTTATCTCAATTATATTTTCACCTTCATTCTGGTTACCCTCCTCATTCTTTTTCTTTCAATTTGGTGTGCTTTTTATCTTGCACGAGGCATTAGCACCCCTATTCAAGAACTTTTACGTGCAACAGAAAAAATGCGCAAAGGCAATTTTGATATTCAAATAACCTATGATGATGCCAGTGATTTAAAAAGTCTTGCCATCGGCTTTAATGAAATGAGTATGGCGCTGAAAGATGCCCATCGCCAGCAGGAATCAAAAAATAGAGAGTTAGATGCTATCATCGAAAATCTGACAGTTGCCGTTTTTTTTGTTAACAAGTTTGGCAGAATTATAGCTTTTAACGCTGCAGCAAAAGAATTGGTTTCTTTTTATCTTTCGATTGAACGGTTTAAAAATAAGAAAATTAATTTTTTTGGCAAAGAAGCACAGAATACTTTTTTTAGGCTTCTGCGAGAACTTAAAACATCAAAAAAGAATAAACTGAGTAAAGAAATTACGTTCACGTTCAAAGATGAATCTCGGACGCTCATGATTCATTGCGCGGCAATCCCCATCACTGTTGGATTGAATACGCAAGAACAACGCATTTTAATCGCAATCGAAGATATTTCAACCATCGTAAAAATTAATACGTTAAAAACGTGGCAAGAAGCGGCCAAGCAAATGGCACATGAAATTAAAAATCCACTTACCCCTATTCAGCTTGCAACCCAACGGCTTCAACGCAAGTACAGCAAAATTTTGCATGACGATACCATATTTTTGAATTGCACCAATACCATACTTTCTCATGTCAAAATCATTCAAGATCTTGCTACTCATTTTTATGAATTTGCAGCTATGCCAGCACCTCACATAGAGCCCACAGATCTTAACAAGCTGATTCATGAAACCATCTGTTTATATGAGCTTAGTTATCCAAACATTCATTTTTTGTATGTACTTGATCCTTTACAAAAACCGATCATGACCGATAAAAAAAAGATCAAACGCGTCATCATTAATTTACTGGATAACAGCGTACGCGCTTTTCATCTCATTAAAGAGCTGCAAACGAATCCCGAACAAAAATGGGTAAAAATTGAAACCCACATCAATCGAGATAATAATACGGTAAGCATCATTATTTCTGACAATGGTCCAGGCATTGCCAAATCGGTCAGAGATACACTTTTTCTCCCCTATGTTTCGAGTGAAAAGAAAAATATGGGACTAGGCCTTGCAATCGTTCACGACATCGTTTCTCAACTTAAAGGAACCATTACATTGATCCCAAGCAATTCTGGCGCGACCTTTCTCATTATTTTGCCGCTTTTACCAGAAGAAAAATAAAAAAAAGTTAGAAAATAATTGATTTTTTTGTTTCTTTTTTCTACTGTAGTGAGGTGTTTATGTCATTTCACTTTTCAAATTATATAATTTAATAATAGAGGAATTATATGCAAAAAAATCTTCTTATGGCTCTTGCAGGCGTTGTATGCGTTTCAGTTCTTAGCTCTTGCGGAACATTCAGCAAAAAAGAGGAAGAAACTCCTAAAGTTGAACAAACCCAAGCTCCTGAAAACAGACCAATGGACGAAAATAAAGACGAAGAAGGTAAAGACCTAGCTCAAGCTCCAGCTGCAGGACAAGAAGCTACAACTCAAGTAGCTCAAGCACCAGCTCCAGTTGAAGCAACACAAACAGCTGCTGCTCCAACTGATGCTCCTACAAACGAGCAAAAAGCTTAATAACGCACATCTTGTTCAGCAACTAATTTTTTATAAATACACCTGAACAAAATTCGTTATTTCGTTAAAGTTTAAGCGAGGATTTATTTCCTCGCTTAATTTTTTTTATACGTGGGGATCTATGAAAAAAAAAATTTATGCTCCGTGGCGACACGACTATGTCACTAAAACAGGCAAAAAAGAAAAATCGATATCGAAAGATTCATGCGTTTTCTGTCAGCAATTTGCCCAACAAGATGACGAAAAATATTTCATTCTCAAGCGGTTTAATCATTCTGCAGTCATGATGAATCTTTACCCTTATAATGCCGGCCATGTGATGGTTTTGCCACTCGACCATCAAGCAAGTTTGAATAATCTAACTCCCGAAACACGTGCTGAAATGATGGAAGTTACCAATCTATCACTCAACGTTATTGGAAGCTCAATGAATGCTGAAGGGTTCAATGTTGGCATTAACCTTGGTATTGCAGGTGGGGGAGGCATTCCCGGGCACCTTCATATCCACATCTTACCTCGCTGGCTTGGTGACACCAATTTCTTAGAAACTATTGGCGAAACAAAATTGATTTCTTCAGATTTGGTGCAAACATATAAAAATTTAAAACAAAAATTTGATCAAGAAAAATAGGTAATATAAAACAGTCTTGAAAACTTAAAAAACCTTGGTTATAAATAGAGTAATAGATAAATAATTTATTTTTTGTTCGTTTAATGAACGAAAGGGGTTTTTATGAAAAAGACGTTTTTTGTATGTTCCTGGTTATTTCTCACCACATCCAATAGTGTATTTTCAAAACCCACGACCGTCGTGCAAGCAAAAACAAAAGCATCGGCTCCTTCTTCAACCCAGCAGGAGCCTTTTACATCTTTGAGACAATTAGAAATCTCAAAAACTGATGGTCTTTTTTTTGATGATGTCTTTGATTCAAATATAAAATCAATGATAGAATCTATGCAAAAAGATATCGACCAGATCAATGAGTCTATGATATCATTGCATAAAAATGCAATGATATCAGGGGATGTTAGTCATAAAGATTCTAAATCGTTGTCCTGGAAAACTTCTGAGGGTAAATACTCAATTAAAGAAGTTACGAATGATGAAAATAGTTATGAGTTAGCAATTACTCTTCCCGGATTTACCAGAGATGACGTCAAAGTAAAATTCAATCAAACAAAACATAAAAATATAACCAATAAATCTCTCGAGATTTATGCAAAAAAAGCTCTTACCAAAGAACAGGGAGATAATAAATCGAAACATATCACTAAATCTGAACAACTTGTTTCTTCATCAAACATCAATGGTAAAAAAAGCAACATCGTTTATAAAGATGGTGAATTGAAAATGACCTTCGATCTTCCCGATGATATTTCGGACCAAGACTATACAATGTCCTTTGACAAAGATGAACTTAATATGAGCTTTTTGAAACAATCTACCAATACGCAAACAAAAATTCTTGAATTCAAGAAAACAGACAAAAAATAATCTCACTTACCAGTACTGTTGCACAAATGTTAAAGCCCCGAAAAAAAAATCGGGGCTTTGTTCATTCACGAGACTCTGTATTTGCAGATTCTTCTTTCATAAGATGTAAAAACACCTCTTCTAGATTCTTCTTATTGAATTGACGCTTAAGATTTTCAGCCTGATCGACCAGTAAAATCTTGCCTTCGTGTAAGATACAAACGCGATCGGCAAGATATTCTGCTTCTTCAAGATAATGGGTTGTTAACAAAACCGTAATCCCTTGCATCTTTAATGTTTTGATATTTTCCCAGAGCTGGCGTCGAATATTGGGATCAAGAGCAACCGTCGGTTCATCAAAGATAACAATTTCTGGCTGATGAATAAGCGAACGAGCAATCAGCAGGCGCTGTTTATAACCGCCTGATAATGCAGTCACATTAAATTTTGCATATTTCATCAGATCAAATTGTTCGAGCAATTCGATAACCCGTTTTTTTAAAACGCCTTCAGCAATTAAATAATAACGTCCGGCAAAAAGCAAATTTTCTTCGACCGTTAATTCATAATCAAGATTGGGTCGTTGTGGACAAAAACCCAACGCGGCGCGATATTGGTCGACATGCTTGTAAATTGATACCCCATTAAATAAAACATCCCCCGATGTCGGGGGATGTAATGTTGCAAGGATCGAAGATAATGTTGTTTTACCAGCACCGTTAACACCAAGCAATGCCAAAATTTCACCTTTAAAAATCGTCAGCGAAAGTTTATCAAGAGCTCGAACCACTTTGATGTTATCGCTATAGATTTTAACAAGCTCTTTGATTTCTAAAATGATTGGTGGTAACAACAATTCTTGCATGGGAGACAACTATTTTTTTGTTTTTCCGGTAGCAGCCTTGAGCCAAATTTTTGCATATTTTTTTGCTGCTCTACGTAAAATGCCAAAGCGTTTAAGATGATCAACCATCTCAGTAAGCAGTTCTGCATCCTTACGTGGCTTTCCTGCCGCATCAGTTGCCTTAACAGGTAATCCAAGAAACTCTGTTGGCTTTTTGGCTACAAAACCCGGAATTGGTTCAGAGAAGATTAATTTGATTCCAAAAGGGTCTCGAACTGAAAACATTCGATACCCTTCAGGCGAATCTTTGGGCTCACTAACAATTTTGACGCCTTTTTTTTGACAGCGTTCAAAATAACGTTTTAAGCCTTTTTTCATATGAACATGCAAACCGACACAACGGCTTGCACAGCGTTTGATAAAGCTAAACTCGGCAAGTTCTTCAACGTATGGAGTTCTTAACTCAATAACACACTTACCTTTACGAAGATGCGCAGAAACCAAGGATTGGCTTCCTTCTTTGTTCATCTGTGCTTCTACAAAATCAAAAGCCATTTTTTCAGTATAAAACTTAATGGCCTCTTCTACAGAATCGACAATCAAAAGCAAATCACTTGACTTCATCATACCGCACCCTCTTTTCCTTTTTTCTTAAGAAAAACTACCTCATTATGCTTGCGTCGCCTTCATGGCTTGAGTAACTTTTTTAGCTAATCTGCTAATGTTACGCGCAGCGGTATTTTTCTTCAAAACACCTTTGCCTGTTGCTCGGGCAATCTTTGATTCAGCATCTTTTAAAAGTTCTTTGACTGCTGCAAGATCATTTACTTCCAAAGCCAAAAGAACTTTCTTGGTTGCTGTTTTCATATCAGATCGTCGGGCAACATTTCGCTGACGTCTTACTTCATTAGTCTTAGCTCTCTTTTTAGCAGATTTTATATTTGCCATCTAGAATTCCTTATAATTGCTTAAATTTGTCCCAACCTAAACCACTTTTTCAATTTTGCCAGCCTTAACACATTTCATACAAACAGCCGCACGGTGAACCGTACGTTGTCCTTTGAGACTAAAGCGCATAACATGTACGTTTGGATACACCCAACGTCGCACTCTATTGTTTGCATTACTTACAAGATTGGCAGGATGCGGTCTTTTCTCGCATACTGAACATATATTTGCCATTGATAAAATCCTTTCACAATGTAATCATCAATTTCAATTACTAGTCTAACAAAAAAGCATATCTTTTTAAAGCCGCTCAATGAATCAATTAGGCCGTCAAACTATGGGTTTCTCGCGGGGTTATGTCAAGCAGCTCATACACTTCTTGAGCCTGCAAAGTCTCACGCTCTACCAAGGTTTTTGCCAATAATTCCAACTTGTCTTTATTTTCTGTCAAAAGTTGTACGCCTTTGTTGTAACAATGCGACACAAGTTTTTCGACTTCCTCATCAACTCTTTGCGCTGTTCGCTCCGAATAATCACGTTGATTTTGAATATCTCGTCCTAAATACGGATGTTCCTGGGCATAATTAAAATCGATAGGCCCTAAATCAGACATACCGTACCGACAAACCATCGCCCGTGCAATTTTTGTTGCTTGTTCAAGATCACTCGATACACCGCTTGTTTGATCGTTGAAGATCATTTTTTCTGCAATTAATCCACCGTAGCACACCATCATACGCGATAACATTTCGGTCTTGTTCTGCGAATACTTATCCCGCTCAGGCAATGACCACGAAACACCCAAGGCCCTCCCACGAGGCACAATGGTAACCTTGTGAAACGGATCGGTATCCGGTAACAACAAATTAAGCAACGTATGGCCGGCTTCATGATACGCCGTCATAATTTTATCTTTTTCGGTAAAGATCAAGGTCTTACGCTCAGCACCAAGCATAATTTTGTCTCGTGCAATTTCAAAATGTTGAATTCTGACCGTTGTTTCACTGGTTTTTGAAGCGAGCAATGCTGCTTCATTAATGAGATTTTCAAGGTCTGCACCGCTAAAACCGGGTGTTCCTCGTGCAATTTTATGCAAATCAACGTCAGCATCTATCTTCACATTACGTGCATGTACCTTTAAAATTTGTTCTCTGCTGGTAAGATCTGGATAGGGAACTTCAATAATTCGGTCAAAACGGCCAGGACGTAACAACGCTTTATCCAAAACATCTGGTCTGTTTGTTGAAGCAAGTACAATCACCGAGCCATGTTCTGTTGAAAAACCATCCATTTCAGAAAGCAACTGGTTTAATGTTTGCTCCCGTTCATCATTGCCACCACCAAGACCAATGCCTCGTTGGCGACCAACAGCATCAATTTCATCGATAAAAACAATACACGGGGAATTTTTACGCGCTTGCATAAAAAGATCACGTACACGCGAAGCGCCTACGCCAACAAATACTTCCACAAAATCTGATCCGCTGATGCTAAAAAATGGGCAGTTTGCCTCTCCTGCAACAGCTTTTGCTAAAAGGGTTTTACCATTCCCTGGCGCTCCTGTAAGCAAAATACCTCGCGGAATCTTGGCCCCCAGCCGTTCAAATTTTTCAGAATTTTTCAAAAAATCGATAATATCTTTAAGATCCTCTTTTGCCTCGTGGACTCCTGCAACATCTTTAAATGTTACCGTCACCGTATTGGGCGAAAAGAAACGTGCTTTGCTCTTGCCGACACTAAAAATTTTACTGCTGCCTCCGCCACCACTTTGCTGCTGCCTGAAATAAAAGAAGAGTAACAAAATGATAAAGGGCAAAATCGAAAGCAAAATATATGCTCCCCAACTTTGTTTTTCCTGCGGATAAATTTCAACATCTACATTATATGTTTTTAATGATTCCCAAAACTTTTCGGTTGGAGCAACATAGGTATCAAACATCTTGCCGTCTTTGAATTTTCCTTGAACATGTTGATCTTGGACAAGAACCGATGCAACCTTATTTTCTTCGACCGCCTTTAAAAGTTTTGTGTAATTAATCGATTCAATCTCACGATTAATACTGTTATACCAAAAAAGATACACAAGGCCTATGCCGAGCAGAAACAACAAAAACCAAAGAGCGTTTGGTCCTCGGCCATGAAATCCACGTTTTTTTAAGTTTTTATTCATTGTTCTCCTGTACAACTTCACATTAATAATTAAAGAAATTCGTAAAGATGACTAATATTTTAATAAATAAAGGAAAATAAGACCAGAAGATCTTCAAATAGGGCTGAAAAACGGCCTTTTTCTTTATATTAAACCTGAAAAAGCTGCATACCTGTCCAAGCAGGAAAGCTTTTGGGCTCTTTTCCCTCGGTCAAAACTCTTATTTTCCCGCTTCTACAATTCAAAACCGCTATCTGCTGACCACGCTTATCAGGGCAATTAAATGAAAAAGCCGCATATTTTCCACATTCTGACCAAACTGGTTCTAACTTATCACCCGAACCAAAAGTTAATTGTATTTCTCGAGGTTTTTTTGCATGAATATCAAGAGAAAACAACTGAAAAACACCGTGAACATAACGGGAATAAACCATTGATTTTGTTGAAATACAATACGACGGTGATGCACAATATCCCCGACCACTGGTGAGCAAGCGCGTCGTTTTGGTTGCTTCATCCATAGAATAAATTTGTGGGTACCCTGTTTGAAAATCTGAACAAAATATCACATCACCATTCGGTAACAAACAAGGAGATACATTACTTCCTTTATTTTGTGTCAATGGCTTGAAAACCCGCTGTTTTAATTTGTTACATACCGCTTGATCATAAAAATAGAGCTCGCTATTGCCAGTTCCTGAAAGGCATAATACCGCCTTCACCCCATCTTGAGAAAATGACGGCTGCATATTTAAACCATCGTATGAACAAATCACCCGTTGTTTTTTGTTTTTTGGATCAACGGACATCAAACGACTATTATTTTTAGTGAATTGTGAAAAGAAAAGGAGCGGAGCTTTTGAATGCCAGCATGGAGCAACATTAAGCGTATAGTTTTGAACAATCACCCGCTCTTTTTTACATGCATAATCAGCAACGCACACAACTTTATGTTTCGAGGACAACTGCTTGCAATAAGCAAGCGTACTCAGCATCGGACCTTTTTCACCCGTTAAAACAGGCAGCAACTGATCGGCAAGCGAGTGCGCATCAATAATTGCTGTTTTATCGTTCCATGAAACTTTTTTATCAAAGAAGATTTGATTGGAGGAAGGATCTTTTAACTGAACTTCAACATCGATGCCATTTTTTTTCTTAGGAATTTCTTTGAGCGATAAGCACAACGAAAAGCCTTGCTTAAATAATGTAGCCATCTTCTTTTCATCAAGTTCGGTGTCATATTTTTTTAGCTCAACATCAAGCTGATCGGTAAACTCCAAATCCAATTTTAAGAGCTTTGCAATTTTGTATAATTCAGCACTTTTTCCCGTGCATAACATCAAACATTTTACGGTACTATACTGTTTTACGTTATTGTTAACCGTAAACGAAAGTTGTTCTTTGGTTTCTTGTTTTGTTTCCTGTTTTGTTTCTTGCGGAGAAACACAGCTCACCAAACCCCATTGCGCAAAAACCACGAATAACGTAATCCGAATTGTCAATTTCATAAGAGACCCCTTACATAAAAAATATTATTTCTGATAACAACTATGCATCATCATCAAAATAAAAAAGCTAGAACAGTTTACGCAATTACTGTTGAAAATCTATAAGAAAATTTCTGCCCCATAACGGTTTATGAAATTTAAAGTTCATAGCAATCCGTTGAATACTCAAATCGTAAATTAACATGTTTGATCGTTTAATAAATTCAAATTTTTCAACATTTCCATCTTCTGAGATAAAAAATTTGACCAAACATTCTGTTCCTCGCGGGGCACCCAACGGTGGTCGCCATAATCTTTGTACTTCTTTTTGAATCTCTTTGTGATAAGCCGCATGTTCTTTATCTGATAATGCCAAGAGATTCAATTCCATAGCTTCATCTTCTTGATCAGCACCGTCAACATCATCATCGTCTTCGTCGTCTATATCTTCTTCAAAAAGATCCTCTTCTTCTTCGACGACGATCGGTTTTTTTTCTTTTTTCTCTTTTTTTGGTGGAAGTTCTTCATCATTATCAGAATCATCCTGTTCTTCTTCGTAAACCTTTTCTTCTTTTTTAGGTTCTTCTTTTATTTTTTCTGTGGGTTTATCAAGAAGCTTAGATTCTCTTTTTTTTGTTTTTTGGGGAACTTTTGCTTTGACTTCTTTTTTTTCTGCTGGTTTTGGTACCGGCTTCGGCTTTGGTTTTTCAGCTTTTTTCTTTAATGGCTTGGGTGCAGGCTTTGAAGGCTTTTTCTTATTCTTTGATCCATTTATTGAGCTCTTTGGCGCTTGAACTTTTTTGTTCGGAGATTTTAGAAAAACTTTAGTAGGTTTTTTTGAATGGGCACCAAAAACAACAAACGTACGATGTTTATCGTTATAGAGTGAAGAAATGGTAAAAAAAATGATGATGGCGAGATGCAGGCATAACGAACCAATAAAATAGTTCTTATGAAGGCCGTTTTTCATGCTCTTGATCCTTGTCAAGAAGGATATCTTGTTGACATTGCAACGTACCTAACACCAGCCTGCTTTAATTCATCTACAATACCAATCACCTTCCCGTACGAAATTGCCTCATCTGCTTGCACATAAACGGGCAAATCTTCTTTTTGAACAAGAGCTTTTTGTACCGTTTGGGCTAATGATGCTCGATCGATGGGATAGCTATTAAAAAATAACTTTCCTTCTTTGTTCATAGTCACCACCAATTCTTGTTGTGCGCCAACTTCTTTCGATTTTCCCTGCGGTAAATCAACGCGAATTGCGTTTTGAACCATAGGCGCTGCGACCATAAAAATTAACAGTAAGGTTGCAAACGTATCAATCAATGGAGTCAAGGAGACTTCAGGCATGGGAAAGCGTTTTATACGCCTTCTTCTAGACCGCATCATAAATACCCCCTATTTAATGAACGATTGTTTAACAAGCATTAAAAATTTATCGCCAACTTCACCCAATTGAAATTCAAGTTTACGCAATTCATTAGAAAAGTAATGGAAGGCAATCATGGCGGGAATAGCCACAATCAAACCTCCTAATGTGGTAATTAATGCTTCTGCCATACCGGGGGCAACGGTGGCAATATCACTAGAATGTTCTTGGCTGATATCAAGAAAGGCATGAATCAAACCCCAAATGGTTCCAAACAAACCAACTAAAGGACCTACTGCCGCACACGAACCAAGTACTGGAAGGTATGTTTCTTCTTCTAATAATAAAGAAAGCGTTGATTGCTCAACAAGGTGCTCTAGGTTTTCCAAATCTTTTTGAGAAAGATGAGTACCACCCTCTTTTTTTGCTTCATCAAGAATTACGCGCAGTTCGCTTATATTCTCGAGCAACAATCTACCACCCATACTCTCTTTGAATTCTTTAGCAACCCCAACCAGATCAGCAAATTGCCTTATACTTCGCAATCGCTTTAACAATAAATCTAATTGTTGTTTTTGCCGCCTGAATGAAATTATCTTAAATGCAATAATTGCAACACAAGCCACCGAAGCAACAAATAGACCTAACAAAATAAATTTGGTCATGATATCGGTCTGAGCAATCAGCTGCCAAGCCACCGATTTGAATAAAGAAAACTTCATGCACCCCTTCCAATCAATAAGGTTTCATCTTTTAACAGCTATAACCATAGATACCATAAGCTTGTCTTGAGTATAAATGAAAAGAAAATCTAAATAAATAAAAAATCAGATTATCTGCCAGCTTCTTTATAATTGCTTGCTCATCTTACCTATAAAATATTCCTCTACAAAGCCTTCTTTTAAAAATCTAATCTATTGACAAAACCTCCTGCACTTACAATGCTGAAAAGCATGATAACCCCCGTCAAAAAAACAAAAATCATGTATTCATTTATTAAAAAGGAGAAGTTGTAAAAAAAAGGAGTAAAAAAAAGAAATAGTAATATTATAATCAAGTAAAAATAAATTTTGTCACACAGTTTCAAAAACACCGCAAGAGATTTTGCTCCTGCGGTGTTTTTTTTATTTCGCCTGCTCCTGAAAAAAGAACAGATCTCTTAGCTTAATAACCGAAAATACAAAGCCTTGACACCAACCAATCCTGTACTGCATCTTAAGTCAGAATATACTCAAAACTGTTCCTCACATCTTAATTGCAAGTATGAAAAGAAAGGAAAGTAATGAAACGCGCCCATATCTATGGCTTAATGATAACTTTTTTATTTTCTCTCAGTCTCCTTTTTGCTGCAGCCGACACACAACAGCAAACGCCTCCTACCGATCAAACACCTCCTACTGATCAAACACCACCAGCACCAAGCGATCAAACGCCAACAACCGATGCACCACCACCAACTGATCAAACACCTCCCACTGGTCAACCAGCACCTACTGACCAAACATCCCCTACCGATCAAACGCCTCCAAGCGACACACCAACTCCAACTACACCAGCCCCAACTCCAGCGGTGCCAGCGCCAACTACACCCGCTCCATCAACACCAACACCAGCTGTGCCAGTTCCAACTACACCCGCTCCAGCTACAACAACTCCAGCTGCTGTGCCAGCACCTACAGTACCCACAGCACAAAAAACAAAAAAAGCATCGCTAACACCTGAACAATTACAACAAAGACAGGCCGCCGTAGCGCAAGACCAAGCACGATTACAAGAAGAACGTACAACACGATATGAAGCATTAATTGCAATGGAACGTAAAATACAAAAACCTCCGATGATCCCTGGAATGCGCGAAGTCTTTATCACCCCAATGATAAGACCTGGAACAAAAATTGCATCAAAAATGCCAACTCAGCCTGCCAAGCCACCAGTAACTCAAGCTGGAACCCAACCAGAAGCTCAACCCGTAACCACAGCACCCTTAAAATCATATTTAGTACCCGTATCAGCATATCAAGCACAAGGCCAAACCCATACATATCCTGTTAATCAATGGCCAAGACGTCATCATAAAAAAAAGGCGCCGCAAGCTACCCCACCAACAAGTCCTGGGCAAACTGGGACAACCGGAGGAACAGATACCACCGGAGGTTCTGGAAGTGGTACCGATACTACAGGCAGCTCTGGAGGAACAGGTACAGGCTCTGGAAGTGGTACTGACACAACCGGAGGAACTGGTTCTTCAGGGGGACCTGATACCTCTGGAGGAACAAGTTCTAGTGGGGGAACAGATACCGGACAAACAAGCGGACCTGCTCAATAAAAAAGGATCAATGTATGAAATTATTTAAAATAATAACTAATCTTCTTTTTTACCTGCTGTTTTTTCTTCAACCACAAAATTGCTTGTTGGCTCAAGCAAGCAAGCTACCGGTCATGCATCAACGACAAGCACAAAAAATTCCTCTCGTACCACAAATGCCTGGTAGTTCCAAGTTACCAATACAAACACCACAGCAACTTTTAAAAGCACCAAGCACGCCTCAAGCTACACCAGGCGCTCCAGGCCTTCCTCAAGCTACTGCTCAAGCACTGCAAACATTGCCTCCTGAACTTCAAGCTCTTTTTCTTCAAAGCAAACAACCTCTACCACAACCACCCGCGGTCGGCATCGTTACACCACAACTACCTGTTGCATTGGCTCCTCAACAAAAAATTCCGCTTGATCCAGAACAAGCAAAACTGCTAGCATTCAAAAAATCTATTACTGAAATCACCCCAAAAACTGACGCAGCGCAACAACAAAAAGTAATCAATGATTTTATCGCTGAAATTCTTGATAAAGCTCTTGAATCAAAACAAATATCACCCATCAATTTGTCTGCTACGCAAAAGACATTAGAATCGATTATCGTTCATCTCAAAACATTGAATACAGCTCTTCTTGCAACACCATCAATGAAAGATCGTATAACACTTACCACCTCACAAATTGAAACACTCTCGGGCAAAAAATATGATCTTGATAAAAAAATCAATCAGTTAAACAAGCTCTCTAACATGCTTTCTGATGCTCGTAAAATACCCGTCGATAACCTTCAAGAAAAGGTCGATAGTTATACAAAAATTTTACCAAATCTTACCAAGGATATTTCCACCACCTACATGGAAGAATTTATTACAGATCTTCATACTCTCGTTACCGCAATAAAAGGTCAAGAACCACCAAAAGTTGCTTTAGTCAAACAACTGCTTGATCAAACGACAGAAAACAAAACATTATCAAAAGAGCAGCTCATTCAAATTCAAGGATTCATCAGTATTGTAACAGGAAAAGCACCGATAAAATCCCCACAATTGAAAATCGTTTCCCCCGATGAAATTAAAAATAAAATTCTCGATATTCAAAAAAAGAAAACGCTTTTTGAAAAAATAACTGCATGCCGTGAATTCTTACCATTGCTGGGTGATACGACCTCCCAAACCGAAAAAGATTCATTTGTAGGTATCTTAAGAGATTTTATGCAGAATCTGCCAACCATGAAAAAAGCAGAACTTGCAGAACTTCGCAATCTTTTTGATGAAGTAGAAAAAAATCCATTTTTGCTTGCATCTAATCAACAACCAATCATGGGACGTTGGCTTAAAATTGTAACACAATCGCAGCTCACCATAGACAACATCAACGTGCTTTTTGCCAGCATCAAAAAATCACTCGATACAACGAAAGAGGAATACAACAAACAACTTGAACTATGCAATCTTGCGCTCGTCATTTTGGCATCCAAACTCCCTCCTGTCGAAATGGACATCAAAAACCCTGCAAGCATGGCATCAAAAGTTAATGGAAAAATAAAATTCCTTTTTATCAATCGCCCCAATCGCACTTATGATGACCTCATCGGACTTCAAGGCATTTTCGGGCTGGCAAAACAAACATCACTTGCAAGTCAAATCACACCAGAATGGCAAAATGATATAACCATTGATCTCGTTTTAAACGAATCAGATACTAAAAGAGGCATATTTGAAAAATTACAAAACTTTATAGCCATCGTAAAACTCCTCTCAGATAAAATTGATACATATGAACGCAACTTATTTATCACCGAACTGACAAATATTTTTAACAATAGAAAAGATCGCGCCATCAAGGAACTTGAAAAACTCAAAGAGCTCTTAGCAATACTCACTGCTCAGGATTTCAAAAATAAAAAGATTTTTGCTCAACCGATATATGCCCAACTCGACACCTGGAATACAATTTTGGACGGAACGCTTATTCTTCTCACCCCAAATGACCAAAAAAATTTACCGGATCAAATAAAAATTTATCAAGCGGTTATTCCAAACATTACAAACCCACAAGCAAATTACGAAAAAAATCTTTTTAATGGAGCTCTTGCTCGTTTTTTCACCATGCGCGGCAATCTCCAAATTAAGGATTTAACATCGTTACGAGATTTTTTTAAAATGGTAAGAAACGTCCAAAATCTTTTAGCGGCGAATCAAATTCCATTATTTACCCAATGGGTCCAGGATTTTGACAACGCGGTAACTATAACCAGCGGGAACAAAACCTACCTGGAAGCAATGCTCGAAAGTGCTTCAAAAAAACAAGATATTACGATGTTCGCTAAATCGCTCAGCCTTTTTACCCCATCAACTAATACCGCCATAATAAATAATTTTGTCAGCAGATTGAACGAATTATACACCAAACGAAAACCTGCTGACAGCCAAAAACTTTTAACATTCTTTAAGATGGCTGAACAAAAAAAGATCGGAAAAATATTTTTACTCACCCAAGCCCAAATAAAAGTGTTAAAACAATGGGAAAGTAATGTAGCAAGTAGTGTAGCCACAACTAAACCTACGGTGGCAACTACTCAACCGACAAAAGCACCCACCAAACCAACGGTCGCAACAGCCGCACCCACTAAGCCTACCGTAGCAAGTACCAAACCTACTGAAACTAAGATCGCAGCAGGTGCTCAGACGGTCGCAACAAGCAAGTAATTTACTCGCCTAACACCCTCCGCCTCAGCTCATCAACATCAGTGATGCCTTCATCAATCTGAATGTTATATGCTTTGTCCAGCAACTCCCCCATCTGCGGTCCAGGCTGGACAACATCAAGCAAATGGCGTCCCAATAAAACTGGCGCTTCAGCCTGATGAACAACGTTTGCCTGCTCGGCATTATTGATGAACTGATCAAATTTTTCTTGATGAGCCGTCAAAGGTTGGCTATTTATCCCATTTCTTCCGCGATAATCGGCGAGTGCAACCAACCCTAGTTGGCGCATGGTAACTTCAGGCGCAAGTTTTGCTGCAAGTCGTTTGTATGCTTTTGCACCAGCTTCTTCACGCAACAACATAAATGGTGCCAGATGGTGGCGTACCAATTTTGAGACTGCTTTACTTAAAAAAAGATCGTCGGTAATCCGTTTCAAAAATTTTTGAGCTAAGGGAACCCCTGCTTCCTCATGTCCATGACAATGAAGATTTTCATCGGTTGTCGTTGCTTTACCAAAATCGTGACACAACGTTCCTATCACTATCAAAAATTTTTCATCTTCTGCCGCTCCCCATAGCGTTTCATGATAATAATCACTTTGGGCAGCAGCATCGATTGCCTGCATCGTATGTTCAAAAACATCGCCTTCTGGATGATAATCAGCCCGTTGTTGGATGGCAATCAACGCATGAATTTCTGGAAATGTATCATGCAAGCGTTCAATTTTTTTCAACCAACGAAAGCCCAACGATGGTCGGCAAGATTTGAGTATCATTTTTTTTATTTCTTCAAAAATTCGTTCACGCGCAAGTGGCTGATGAGTCTGCTGGTCACGCAACGCCATCGTTCGGCAAATGGTCTCTAACTGGTCATCGGGTATCATCTCAAAACGACCAATAAACTGCATAACACGAAAAAAACGCAACGGATCTTGCGTAAACAGTTGTGCGTCAACAGCACGCAAACTTTTATTTTTTATATCTGCAAGTCCGTTATACGGATCAATAATAATTTCTTCAAAAAAACCTTTACGCATCGCTGCTTCTATTTTTTCATGCTCATGCAGATTGATCGCCATAGCATTCATCGTCACATCTCGCCGCCGACACGCTTGTTCAATCGTCATCGTTGGATCAAACATCACTTCCGGCTTGCGGCCAACGCTATCCCGCCGTGGCAACGACCAATCAATATCCAGGTGATGCAGCCGTAATACCCCAAACTGTTTGCCAACGAGCGCAACCGGCCCAAATGATTGTAAAATTTTTTCTAGATCGGTAATGCCAAGTCCATGTACCTCAATATCCAAATCTTTCAATGCTTTGCCCAGCACAAGATCTCTCACCGATCCACCAACCAAATATGCCGTTCCACCGGCGTTTTTAATTGCTTGAAGCATAGAAGTTATATCTTCAAGCATTGATAGTAATGTTTTTTGCTTTTTCATATGGTATGACTTTTCAATGCTTTTGAATGGTTAATCCACAATTTAATAACAAAAAAGATAAGCGCTACAATCGTAAAACCAGCGCCGACAAAAAAGGTTGTTGCCGGATTGTACCGTTGCCAAAACCATCCCGCAACAACATTAGAGATAATCAGTGCAATACCACAAATAAAATTGAATATCCCAAATGCTGATCCTCGAATATGGCTTTCCGTTGTATCTACAATCAATGTATCAAACACTCCTTGCGTTAAACCGATATGAAATCCCCATAACGTTACACCTGCAATAAGATGCCATGGATTCGATGCATAACCAAGAATAACATCACTCGCTATTAATACGACAAACCCTGCAACAATAAAAAATAATCTATTCATTTTATCTGATAAATACCCAACGTAATAGGCAGATGATGCAGACATGATGTTCATAATGATGATAACAAGAGGCGTCATCGCAAAAGACATCCCTACCGTCGTGGCTCTTAGGATTAAAAATGCTTGGCTAAATCGAGCAAACATCAACGCGGTAGCGATTGCTACAACAAGCCAATACCGTGGACTTAGGTTGCCTATTTCTTTAAGCGATAACTTCGTCGGCTGACTTTTCCACCCATCTTTTTTTGGTTCATCAACGCCGATAATTAAGAAAATTACCGATAAAAATGCTGGAATTACTGCTATCCAAAAGAGTGAACGAAAATTATTAACAAACAGCAGCATAACAATCAAGGCAAGCGAGGGACCAATGAAAGCACCGACATTGTCCAGTGATTGTCTGAGCCCAAAACACATACCACGTATTGAAGCTGGGGCCAATTCCCCCATCAACGCATCTCGCGGCGCTTCTCGTACCCCTTTGCCAAGACGATCGATAATTCTTGCCACTACAACAAGCCCAAGTGATGAGGCCAGGGGAAATATCAGTTTTGAACAGGCCGACAATCCATAACCAAACACCGTCAGTATTTTTCTTTTTTTTATAAAATCACTCAATACGCCTGAAAAAATTTTGGTTATTAACACCAAAGCTTCTGCAATCCCTTCAATTAAACCAATAAAAATAACACTGGCTCCAAGAACCGATGACATATATAAAGGAAGCAGGCTATTGATAAAATCGGATGAAATATCCATGAACATGCTTACAAAACCTAAAGCCCATACCCCTTGCGGCACCGCCTGCAGCTGTTTTTTTATGTTAGTGATTCCCATTCCTTCTCTCCTTATTTTTAATTGGGACTAAACTCTTGTGATTTTAGATAACTTATCGTAGACTTTATCGCATAATACTATTAAAAATAAAGAGTTGGGGCTATAGCTCAGTTGGTAGAGCGCATGGATGGCATTCATGAGGCCACCGGTTCGACCCCGGTTAGCTCCACCATCCTACGCTTATCCGGGCTACCGATCGGCAAGCTACGGATGGCAAGCCAGCTTTTCGACTTTGAAATGTAAATCCCATCTCTCCGAGAATCAATTATAATTTTGTCATCCTGAACTTGCCTGTCCGCCGAAGCCACGTAGGGCGTAGGCTGGATTTCAGGATCCAAGCAAAATTTTGAATAGACCCTGAAACGAGTTCAGGGTGACAAGAGCCGAGCATAATGAAAGAATGTAAACTCAAACAGTGTCACACGGGAAAAAAAGATGAATTCTCCCACCAAAACACGCTACTTCAAATTCATCCTGTTCCTCAGCGGGTTTTCACTCCTCGCATCCTTTTTTGTTATTCAATATGGTCTTGAACCTGGCCTTCACATCGCGTTTCTTTCGTGGAGTTTTTATATTCTCTGTATTCCATCAGCACATGGCGATATCATTTTGGGCGTTCCGCTCCGCCTGATCAGACATAAACCATTTTTCACGCAACCATTGATGTGGACGAGCGCATTTTTACTGAACGCTTTCTCGGTCACCTTCACCCCAGACATCTATTTATCAAGCATTCCCACTCAGCTTTTATACCGAATCATTGAACGGCCATACCCATGCTGGATCATTTTTGTTATTTCAGCTGTCGGCACCATGTATCCCGTCATCATTGGCAATGAAAACTTCTATGCAAAGCTCTATTTTCATACCATCATCCATCATATCATCAAACTGTTGGGCGTTTTCACGTTCATCTACTTTGCACATCAAGAACTGGTCATCATTCTTAATACCCTCAGCTAAAAATTTTACTCGTCATGAAGAACGCGCTTCTTGAAAATGTTGCATTTGTAAATTTTATTTCTTTATAATCAAACTAGAATCTTTTTATTATAAAACTTTATAAAAATCACAAGAAAACAATCTTTTATGAGGGGGAGTTTATGATGAACCGTAATCATTTCATGCTCTGCATGTTTGCAATGTTTATTGCAGGCAACATCAATGCAACAACATACACCGAAAAAACGTTTCTTTCACCACGTCCGGTGGGCGTTAACATAGCAATGGAATACACCACCTGGCACGACCGTGCATACCGAAAAACAGAAGGTCATCATCCACGCATCTTCCAAGCAACCGGTTTTTATCAAGCATCTGTTAACGAAAAAGAACTCGGCAAATATTTTGGTATCAAAGGCAAAAATACCTTTCAAATCGGACCTCAAGCAAATATTGCTGCCGGCACCGTTGATGTTGATGGCAGCTTTTTAATTCATGAACAGACATCTGCAAACAATGGCAACCATCCTCTTGCTGGCCTTGTCAGCTTCAACCCTCGCCAAGAAATTTGGGGCGCACGCTTCGACCTCTTTTTAGAAAATTTCCCTATCCGCAATGTTTTTGTTAAAGCCAACATGCCGGTGGTTAATGTCACCAACAGCATGCGCATGAAAATCTGCAATTCAGTCGGTGTTAAGACTAATGCCAAAACATTTACGCTGACCGATTTCTTTAATGGCTGCGTTTTCGAAACCGATCCTACCACCGGCAACTTGCAAACAGGCCTTACCGCGGCAAAAATCCCTGCATGCAAAAAACTTTCAGCAACCGGGATCGCTGACGTTGACCTTGCCCTGGGTTATAAATTGTTGAACAAAGAGAACTACCACCTCTTTGTAAACTTCGGTGCTACAATACCAACCGGCAGAACACCATCTGGCCGCTATCTTTTTGAACCAATGATCGGTAACGGTGGCCACTACGGCTTTGGCGGTGGCATTGATGCTGGCGTCAACCTCTGGGAAAGCGACCATAGCTTGGTACGCTTCCTGGTAGGCGCAAACTATCGTTATCTTTTAGAAGATGAAGAACGCCGCACGCTTGGCTTAAAAGGTTGTAACTTCGCTTTTAACGATAAATTTGGTGCCGACCTCAAAGTTCCACGTCCGGTCAAACTGCTTCAATACTATCTCGTTGCAAAAGATCAACAACAAAATCAACCACTCTTCCCTGCAGCAAACATATTAACCCGCCCACTTGATATTACGCCAGGAAGCCAACTTGATGCCCTTGCTGCATTCTCATTCAAATGCCACGGCTTTATGTTGGATATTGGTTACAACCTGTTCTGGAAAGATAAAGAAAAAGTCGAGCTGGATAATTGTTCTTTCGAAAATGTGTATGGTATTGCGCATAACGCCTACCCAACCGATGCTCTTTTTAATCCTGCTTCTCCCTCTGCCTTTCCAGCATTCTACCCGGTCGATGGTCGATTACTGACCCCTGCTGACCTGAACCTGGATGCTGCAAGAACCCCATCACAATTGACCCATAAAATTTTTGCAGGCATTGGTTTTGGCTGCGATGTTAATAAATATCCTGTCTCGATAGGTATCGGCGGTTCGTACGAATTTGTTTCAAGTAACGCATCGCTTGAAACGTACGCACTCTGGGCTAAAGCTGGCTTTTCATTTTAATTAAATAACGTAAGGAGAATGTATGAAAACTAAAATACTGAAATTAGCACTGCTCAGCGGTGTTCTGATTTTTGCAGGAACATTGTATACCGCTATTTGGAAAACACCCACAGCGTTTATAAATGCAATACCTCAAATTATAAAAAATGCTGATGCTGCTATAACCGTAGCCGAACAAGCAGCTCCTCTTACATCCGATATTATTACCGCAATGACCAACAAACTCCCATCATCAGCAACATCATTCCAGGCATCCCAGAGTGCTAATATTGCATTGTTAGATGCAGCCACTCAACAAAAATTGGTCGTTTTACAAAGTCGTATATCACAATTGATAGGCATGGCCCCCGATGCTGCCTCAAAAAAACTTTTACAAACAGCCTTGACCAACTTTTCAAATATATTCATATCAACCGACCCACGCTCTCTCAATGCCATTGCGGCTGTTGCACCAAGCTCTCTAGCTCAACTGCAATATGCCTTAGCGGGCCTCCAACAGTCAGGATTACCAGGCACGGCAGCTTTTATTAGCAGTGTTGTTGCAAAAAATCCTGCTGTTCAAAGCGCAATAACTCAAGCAACAAATGTTGTATCAATTGCAGCTGAAAAAAAATTGCCTTCTGATACCCCTGGTTCAGGGGAACTGATCGACTTAAATGATGGGCAAAATGATGGTACTACTGCTGGGATAGCGGATGCAAAAGCAGAGGCAGGTCAAAAAACCGCCGCAGCCCTTAAAAATCCAGCAAGAAGCGACCTTTACAATTCAGCATTCAGTGATGCATATTATAGCGCATTTACAGGGACAGCGGCGGGTAAAACTGATGTCTCAGATCCTGCAATCACCAGCCCTATGCTCAAAGTAGATGACGCTATTTTCAACACTGCTTATCAAAATGTTTATTATGTTGCCGCTCGCGGTACACTCGATGGTGCTCGACTAGGGGCCATGAATGGCGCTCAAAGTCCGCCAAATGAAGCTTTCGTGCCACCACAAAAACCTGCCTATCCAGACTATAATCAGGCACTTGCAGCAGCATACAATGTTGCTTTTGAAGGCGCAAAAAAAGGAACTTCCGATGCATCAAATCGTAACATAGCATCAGCATCACCAAGTTATGCCAGTGCATCAGTCTCTGACAACTACAAAGCAGCTTATAATAATACTTTCTATAAACCTGCTCGCGGCTTTGGTGATGGTATTGAAGCAGGAATGAATGATGGTTCGAAGGTAGCAGCTCCAGCTGGTGGTGGAACCATTCCAGACATAACACCTGACAAAGTACCACTTCCAACAACCGTTGCTACACCAATAAACAGTGATGTAAAGGATGCTTATATAACACAATATAAAAATGCATATGTACGCGCATATAACAATAAAATTCTCCAAACAAATTCTACTAAGGCTGTAGAAAACGCTCAGCAGGCTGCTACAAACAAAGGAGATATAGAAGGTTCCATACGAGGTATAAATGATGGTGATATGTTAACAACCGCAGCAGCTCAAAAACCTCGTAATAATCCAAGCGATCTAAAGCACCCAGATAATGCAGAATACCAATCTGCTGGTGCAAATCAAAGCGACTATAAAAACGCTTATATGACTGCTTATGATAGGAAATTCTATAATACCCGTGGCAGTATGGATGGTAATAATGATGGCTCAAAGGGTATTAGTCCAAAAGATTATCATGGTTTTGATAAAAAGCCTGACGGTACTGACAACCCCGACTATACAACAATATATGATCAAGCTTATGAGCCAACAAAGAAAATATTTGATGAGACGAAAGCTGCAGAGCAGAAAGCCATCGATGACAAAAAAATGTCTGATTTTAATGGTGGAGCAGCTGCCGGCTTACAAGCAGGTACTGCCAGCGGAATTCAGCAAGCGGTAGTCAATGCAGTAACAGCTGACATTAAGATCCCTGCAGGACAACCAGTAGGACAAGCAGCAGGCTCAGACTATGTCCTTGGTTACACAGCCTCATACCCACAAGCCTGCCAAGGCGCCTTTGCCGGTACTCATGCAGGAGCTCCAAAAGGGACGAGCGATTTTGCAGCAGGACAAAACAATCCTACTACTTTCCCAGCACTTGCTAACGCTGATCCTAATTACCAAAAAGCTTACACCAAGGCTTACACCGAAGCATATACAGCAGCACAAACCGCCGCAAACCAAGCAAAACAAGCCGCTGATGCAGCAGCTCAACAACAAGCAGTCGCCGCCGCCGCAAAAGCACAAGCTGATGCACAAGCTAAAACCGCAGCACAAAATCAAGGTACTATCGATGGTACTACTGATGGTAAAAATCCTGGTATGTCTGCAAAAACGAAGGCTCCTGGTGCTTATACCGAAAATAATCTTGATTATATGACTGCCTACAACAACGCTTTCTATACTGGTGAACGTGGTAATAGTGATGGTGCAGCTGCAGTAAAAAGTACAACAGCTATACTTCCTATTGCACCTACTAATCTACCAATTGGTATGCAACAAGCAGATTATCAAGCTTACCAAGATAGGTACAATGCTGCTGCTGTTAATGCTTTCTACACTGCTGCACGCGGTACAATAGATGGAGCTAGCGCAGCAGTGATACCAGGAGCTCCAGCAGAACCTGTGATCGATCAAACGAGACCTCAAGTATATAGAGATGCGTATACAACTGTGTATAAAACTACCTTTGCTAAAAATATATTTTTAGCAAAAAATATTATCACAAAAAGACAACTCGTTAACCTTGGTTTATTAGATACAAAAGCAGGTCAACCACCTGTCGATGATTATACACGTGGCATATGCCTCCGTATTTTCGAACTTCAAGCTAGTAACCAAGCAGACGCAGATGCGCTCACGGCATTTATGACCACAAACCTGCCTACAATAAAAGGTGCTATCGATACAAAAATGGCTGATGCTAACTACTTACAAACGCTTTTGGATTTCTTGATTAAGCATCCTAATTTACAAGCATTTCGAGATACAAACAAAGGAGCTTACAACACAGCATTTACTCAAGATTTAAAAAAAGCAGCCCTTGTATCAGGAAGACAAGATCGTATTAAAAATGCATTACAAAATTATGTTAATAAACCATTCGATGGTTCTAGCAAATATACCCAAATACCAGCAGGTCAATCTGGGCTCTCTGTTTTAACGGGAGAGCAACTTTCTCTACTTCCTGGCACATTTTGGAATGGTCATAAAGCAGATGTACTTAAAGATATTCCACAATGGACACTTGATGGCCTGAGTGATGTACAAAAAGCAGCTTTGATAACTGCACTCAACAGTACAAACAATACAACTAAAGCTGCGATTAATGCCAATCAAATGAGCCCACTCAGCAAATTTTGTTCAAGCAATAATATAAAATAACTAACAAAATATCCCAATCTAATCAAGCCGGGAAATTTATCCCGGCTTGATTACTTTTTATCACTCCTCATTTTCATAACTCTCATCACCCTTTTTTCTCAACTATTGTTTCTTTGCTCCTCATTTTTCTAGCATGAAGTAAAATCTACCCATTTTTAAAGGAGAAAAGTTATATGAAAATCACAAACCGTGTACATTCACGCATCATAACAATAATGCTGCTTTTGATATGCCCAACAGCAAACGCAATCACCAGCGGCAAAACATTTTTCAAGCCACGAGCCACGGGGCAAGATGCGGTGCTGACACAGGCGATGAACATTGCGTTCGTTAACCAAGAAGATCCATGCCTTGCCATCGACACCACCACGTTCTATCAACAATCAACCAATGCTGATGATCTTGCCCGCTACTTTTTTCCTAACTGCAAGAGCGAGATTATCATCAAAGAACAAGTTGATAGCCAAACCGATGTGTGGGCAGGTTGGCTCGGTATATCAGGATTAACCGGTAATTTTGCATCGACGGTAGCCATCAGACCACGTCACAGAAGCTTTGGTACTGTTGTTCATCTCCACAAAAATCTTAGTCATTCGGTCAAAAATATGTGGATGTCGGCAACCATGCCCTTCGTGCAAGTTGAACATGATTTAAATCTCACTGAATGTTGCCGACAAGACGCCGCTCTTTCATTCGACCAATTACCAGTACAAGCCCAACTATGCGCGGCTGAAAGTTCGCTCAATGCATGCCAAGCGTTTAGGCATCCACTCTTACGTTATGCAAAAATGAAAAACGGCGTTCAAAAGCTGGCAGGCCTTGCTGATATCACGTTTAATCTTGGTTATACCTACGAACATGAACAAAAAAAATGTATCGCCCGTTTGTATGGCAGCTTTATCGCGCCGATGGGCTACAAACCAAACCCTGAATACGCTTTTGCACCGATCATCGGCAATGGTCGACACTTTGGTTTTGGCGCTGGCGCAGATCTTGAATTTGAACTTTCGCACACCGATCATCATCGCGCATCACTCATCAGTCACTTCACCTACCACTATCTGTTACGCGGTGTTGAAAAGCGAACCTTCGATCTTACATCGCGCGGACCGTGGAGCCGTTATGTCAGCGTTCTCGACAATAATAATAAAGCGATTGGCTTTCAATTTGCTGCCAACTTTTTAACGCAAGAAATGTTTATCACCCCCAAATCGGTCATCAATTATATGCTCTCGCTTCGCGGCACTACCAGATCATCTTTCCGTTACGAAATGGGTTATAACATGTATTACCGAGCTGAAGAAGACGTTCGGTTGAGAAATCCATTACCAACAAACATTCTGCTTACCGATATTCCATTCACCATTGCGCAAGATTCTGGACCTGCACCAGACACCAATACCCCGCTTAACACATGCGATGCTGATTTGCGTTCTGCTACGCATCCTACTATTCTTTCACACCAATTTTACATGGCCACCGGCTTTGCAGGAACCATTCATCATAACCCATGCGAAATGAGCGTTGGTGGATCGTATGAATTTGCGCATAAAAACGTCAGTATTGATAAATGGGGATTATTTTTCAAAATTAACCTTGCAATATAATAGCTAAATTATGTCACCCTGAATTTACTTCAGGGTCCACGCCTTAAAAATAGATCCTGAAACGAGTTCAGGATGACAAAACGGGAGATAAATTATGAAAACGACACACAAAAAAATGGTATTATTCTTGATGGGAACATTATCGATACTCAATCTTTTTTACCTGCCTGGTGCACAAGCAGCGCGACCTATACCGGTCGTTACTGGTCAAGCTGCCGGACCTGCAGGCGTTATGCAACAAATTGTTCAAACGGGCACAGAAAAACAAATCGCACCATTACAACAACAGGTAGACGACCTCTCAGCCCAAATAAGCAAAACAACAGATCCTGCTCAACTTTCCAATCTCCAAACACAACAAGCTGTTTTACAACAGGCAATAAACCTCACCGCGCAATCAGCACTTGCCACTGCAGACCCATTAGCAGCATCGCGTGCACAGAAAATACAATCTGCTCAAGATGCATGGAATGCAATTATGGCCACCCTGTCTGGCTTGGTAACCCAAGAACAGCTAACCCAAAGCACCGCTCAAAAAACAGCTTTAGCACAACAAATTGCAGCACAACAAAAAGTTTTAGATGCAAAAACAGCTGAGATTGCAGATTTAAACGCCCAAAGTGCTGCGGCAGTTGCAAAACTTACAGAAGATGCAAACAAACTTCAATCGCAATTAGATGCCGCAACTAACGCTCTTACTCAGGCACAAAAAAATGCAGCAACAGCTGCACAAACAGCAGCATCTGCATTGGCTTCTGCACAAGCAACAAGTGCTGGCAATGCGCAAGCAAGTGCCACCCTGCTTCAAACCGCAGAAGCAAACAAACAACAAGCATTAACACAACTCGCCGATGCACAGGCGCAAGTGAACCTATTAAAAGCAGACTTAGCAGCACAACAACAGGCAGCCCAAGCCGCACAAGTTCAAGCGTCTCAAGCAGCTGCGGCAGCTCAAGATCAGCTCAAGAAAAAAGGGGCGGCGCTTATGTTGCAACGAGCAGTTACGGCTGCAGCCATTGTGAATGCCAAAGCATTGCGTCAGCAAGTTGCTGATTTGACAAATAAATTGGCAGTAGCACAAGCAGCAGTTGCTACCGCTCAACAAAATGCTGATGCTAAAATTGCCTTACTCGCAGCGCAACTTGATACAAAGGATGCAGAAATAAAAGCTGCACAAAAAACAAACGCCGATGCGTCTGCAACATTTGTAGCTCAACAACAAACGCTCAGTCAAATACAAGCGCAAAACGATCAGCTTAAACAGGCAGAGAATGATTATTTCAAAAACCTTGCCGACCTTCTGGGTCAATTAGCACAGACCAAAGCAGCTCTTGTAACGGCACAGGGCTCTGCGGATGATTTAGCTAAAGCAAATACAGACATCGCTTCTCTAACACCACAACTAAAAGCAGCAAATGATGCACTCGAAACACAAACAGCAGCACGCCAAACAGCTGATGACGAGCTTGTAAAACTCAAACAAGCATACAGCGATCTTCAAGCGACAAATCAAAGTTTAGCTGCTAATGCTGTTCAACTTCAATCAGCACCTGCGGCAGATAAAGCGGGATTAGGTGCCACAGAAACAAAATTGGCGCAACAACAAAATGACCTGCAAAACCAAATTACAACATTGAAAGCGAAACTTGGTTGGCAAAAAGCGGTTACAGCCTTGGTTCTCATTAATGCATCACAATTGCGTCAACAAGTTACTGATTTGAGCTCTAAATTGGCAACCGCACAAAACACAGTTACCAACGCTCAACAAGATGCAGAGCTTAAGATTGCCTCACTCGCTGCACAACTTAATGCAAAGGATGTAGACATAGAAGCTGCACAACAAAAAAACGCAGACGCGTCTACAGCATTTGCAGCTCAACAACAAACGCTCAATCAAATGCAAGCGCAAAACGCCCAGCTTAATCAAACAATGGCAACACAACAGGTTACAATCTCCGACCTGCAAAAACAATTAGCACAAGCTCAAACAAATCTTGCAAACGCACAAGGAACCGCTGATGATTTAGCTAAAGCAAAAGCAGCCATCGCTTCTCTAACACCACAACTAAAAGCAGCAAATGATGCACTCGTAACACAAACAGCAGCACGCCAAGCAGCTGATGCCAAACTTGCAGAACTCACTCAAGCATACAACGATCTTCAAGCGACAAATCAAAGTTTAGCTGCCAATGCTGTTCAACTTCGATCAGCAGCTGCAGCAGATAAAGCGGGATTAAGTGCCACAGAAACAAAATTGGCGCAACAACAAAGTGACCTACAAAAACAAATTACAACATTGAAAGTAGCGCTTGGATGGCAAAAAGTAGCATTAAAATCGCAAATCCAACAATTGCGTGATCAATTAACACAAGCACAGAATAATCTTGATATGACCGAAGGCGCACGAAAAGCAGCAGTAAGTCTCATGGTTCAACTTAGAAGTCAATATGCCGATCTCCAAGTGCAACTTGCAACTGGACAAGTAGCAGCACAAGCTTCACAACAACAACTTGCAGCCCTTCAATCTCAAATTAACGCTCAACAAAAAGCAGCTGACGATGCTACACAAAAAAATGCTGCAGCGATGAATGATCTTCAAGATAAATTAGCTCAAGCTCTTTCACAAGCTCAAACAGCTGCCACTCAACAAGCTGATGAAAAATCTGCTTTACTAGCTCAAATAAATCAACTGCGAGATCAACTGCAAACTGAGAAAGATAATCTTGCAAAAGAAACAGCAGCTCGTAAAGCGGCTGATGAAAAAAATAAAGAACTCAATGCACTATGTGCACAACTTCTAGCTACACAAAGTGCCAAACAAGCTATAGTTGATAAACAAGGACAAGCAACTGCTCTACAGACTCAAGTTGATGCAAAAAATGCAGCAATGCTCACAGAACAAAACACCGAAAAATTGGCTCAATTGGAAAAAGATAACGCCGCTTTAGAACAACAATTAGCCGCTCAAAAACAAGAGCTTGATCAGAAAAATGCCGACCTTGCAGCACAACTTGCACAACTTCAAGCTGCTTTAAATCAAGCAACACAAAACGCTAAAACCGCAGGTACCATCGCAACAGAAGAAAATAAACATTTGCAACAACAACTTGGTGCTCTTAGCCAAACAGTACAAGGCATGCAAGCCGCCCTTGAGAAAGAAAAACAAGCTCGTAAAGCTCTCGAAGAAAAAGAGATTGCTGCTCTTGCAAAGATTTATCTAGACGACATTAAATTAATCAATACATCAAAAGATTCAAAACTCATTGCTGAGCCGACAGACGTAACAAGTAGAATTTACATAGCAGGAAAATTAATAAGAGATTTTGGTGAGCTCATTGGCAAATTAATAGCCTTTGTTGATACATATCAAATATCCTTTGATGCAAGAGCACCTGAATCATTTGAGGTAAATGATAAACTCTTAGACATGTTCAAATATCTTGCACATGTCGTTCAAGCTCACATTGCATGGGGTGGTCACCCCGAAGATGACGTTGTCAACGCTCATCTAATAAGAGTACAAGACTATCTTGTGAAGGTTTTAAATGATAAATTCGGGAATACGACAACATTCAAAGCCCTGATGAAAGCATTGACAGATAACGGCACATTAAATGAGGCAATTACCGAAATCGTTGACTCTAGTTATTACTACTTTAATCCTTCTGCTGTTTGGTCATCAGTTGCTAGAGCAGATGTAAAAGCAAATGTTATTAAATTTGGTTTAGATGTTGTTTTTAAGGATTGTAAAGTAGGTAAGATAGAAATCGCTGCTAATGCCTACCACGATTTTATTGGTAAAATTAATTAGCATTTTTTTACATAACTATTCAAAATCTTGTAAAAATGTATAATCTATCCACACAAATTTTTGAATGTTTGTTTGATGTCATCGATATCTTTGTAGGTATCCAGATGCTCAGCGTCGATGTTGGTGACCACCGCCATGGTTGGATTGAGGTAGAGCAGTGATCGATCGCTTTCATCAGCTTCGGCAACCAGTACGTTGCCTTTGCCCAGCATCGCATTGGTATCAATATTTTTCAAAACACCGCCAACAACAACGGTTGGATTTTCTTTTGCTTCAATTAAAACATGAGAGATCAATGATGTCGTTGTCGTTTTGCCATGTGCGCCTGAAACGGCGATTGAATATTTGGTGCGCATCAATTCTGCAAGCATGATGGCGCGTGGAATAACAGGGATCCCTTTGGCAATGGCTGCTTGAATTTCAGGGCTATCGTGTTGTACCGCTGATGAATAGACCAGTACATCGGCATCTTTGATATGTTCTTTATCGTGATGATGCAGAACCGTGCAGCCGATATCTTTTAAATGGTCGATGGTTTTGCTGTACGCCGATTCATCACAGCCCGAAACGGTGTACCCTTTGAGTCTTAGAATTTCGGCAATGCCGCTCATCCCTATGCCGCCAATGCCCATGAAGTGCAGGCGGGCGCGTTTTTTATACATATTTTTTTCCTAGATTTATTTTTTTTCTTGGGAAAGTAATAATTTTTTGTTGTGAGTGTAGTAAAAAACGGGATAAAGCGCAAATAAAGCCTGAATTCATCGACATGAAAAAAGGGACGGTTTTAGCCGCCCCTTCTCAATTGATATGTTTTTTTACACAAAATAATTAACAAGTCGATGTAACCCTTCTTCAAGCACTGCTGTCTCGCGTGCATAGCACAAACGCAAGAAAGGCGCTCCTGATGGGCCAAAGCTTGAACCTGGAATGAGTGAAACTTTTGCCGTGTTCAAGATGCTCATGCACAAATCGGTTGCATCAGCTTGGTCAGTTTTCATGAATAAAAAGAAGCTCCCTGTTGGGGTATTGAACGACATAATACCACGATCAACTAATGGTTGCAGCATCGAGATGGTCATATCGCGATTGATTTGAACTTGTTTATGAAAGAACTCAGTCAGTTCTGGGTGGTCGAGTGCAAAAATTGCTGCATACTGCGCGGTGTTGTTCAAGCAGTTGAGCAATGCGTCTTGCATGCCGGCCAATGCGCGCGGTAATTTTTCGGGTACTAACAAATAACCAATACGCCAGCCGCTCATCGCCATATTTTTTGAGAAGGTGTTTACGCAAATGACCCATTCTGATGTGCTGACTAAAGGAATTGCTGTTTGATAGTTTTCTTGATAAACATAATCGCGATACGCTTCATCGATAACCAAATAGATGCCATTTTTTTCACACCAAGCAACCAGTTCGTTCATGGTTGATGGTGGTACAACGATGCCAAGAGGATTCCATGGGTTTGAGAAAATGATCATCTTGGTGCGTGGCGTTGTTGCGGCTTTAATTTTTTCAACATCAAGCTGGAAAGATGAAGAGCCATCTGGATTATCGTTGCGGCACGAAACATAGACCGTTTTGCTGCGGGTTGCTTTGGCTAAAATAGAGTAGGCTGGATACGCAGGTTCGGGGATGATGATTTCATCGTCCTGACCGAGGAGCGTGAGATACAACAAGGTGAGGCCACCAATCGCGCCGTGGGTTGGCAATGTTTGGTTAGGGGTGATGGTGGTGTTGTAGCGCGCTGAAAGAACGGATGAGAGTTTTTCGCGCAATGGCTTTAAGCCCCAACAGCTTTCGTAGTAATCGGTTTTATCGGTTTTGAGTAATTCTGCAACGTGTTGTTTGACCAGTTCGGGAATGCCACCGATTTTGAT
>Ga0207111_10027_pt1 | contig 46459 bp, 35 predicted proteins | sample Alteio_BWMinHeat_71_FD_153577 | JGI IMG/M metagenome (GOLD analysis project Ga0207111, IMG submission 153577) | Enriched cells from forest soil in Barre Woods Harvard Forest LTER site, Petersham, Massachusetts, United States -... | ecosystem: Environmental > Terrestrial > Soil > Temperate forest >... | reverse complement strand
AATGAGGGTGGGAGTTAGCTTGATCAACAATACCGTGTGTTGCCCAACGGGTGTGGCCCATGCCGATAGTTCCATCGCATTTGGTATTGGCAATGACACGGCCTAAAGGATCGATACCGCCAGCCTCTTTGTGGAAGGCAAAATGGTTGTGCTTGTTGTCGATACAAACAAAGCCAGCTGAATCGTATCCACGATATTCAAGTCGAGTTAGACCATCGAAAACAATTTGTCGGCAACGATTATCGCCGACGTATGCAACTATGCCACACATCGATTATTTCTCACAAAAAATGTTGAAAGAAGTAAAAATGACCGCGTCATTTTGTTCAAGAAAGAGTGTACCAGAAAATTCTGGTACACTTCAAATTTATTAGGATTATCGTTTGACGAATTGGAATTTTCGTCGAGCTCCCTTTTGACCATATTTTTTTCGTTCTTTAAGTCTGCTGTCAACGGTAAGAAGACCATGTTTTTTAAGTTCAGCTTTATAGGCTTCATTTACCTCAAGCAATGCACGAGCGATACCAAGTTTGATAGCTCCAGCTTGTCCAATCGAACCGCCACCAACGACGTTAACTTTAGCATCAAAATTTCTTTCAGCGCCAACAACTCGTAATGGAAGTAAGACGATGTCATGGAGTTCTTTGGTTCCAAAATATTCGACGTGTTTTTTATCATTGATTTCGATAGCGCCTTTTCCTGGCTTAATCCAAACACGAGCAACAGCCGACTTACGACGACCTACACCGTGATTACGATATAATTTGCTTGGAGATTTGCTTGTTCTTTCCATAAGATTTGTAAACCCTGACCTCTTTAAAAAACTACAAAACAGATTTGAGTATATGCAATCTGTTGTTTAAAAACATTCATTTAAGCTACTGTACATCTAAATATTTGTCAAAGTTTGAGCTTATTAACATTTAATTTTGATGGTTTTTGCTCTTTTTATACAGGAGTGTTTTTATGAAGAATTTAAAGATTTTAGGGGGTCTTAGCGTCCTGATGGTTCTTGGAATATTTCAGGCTGTAAATATGGCGCCAAACCCGGGGACGATGACCACAAATGCTAACTGTTTTATTGATAGCGCTATAGAAGTCATTTTTCATTTAAAGCCATTGCGTGACGTTTTTTCAAAATATCAAGATCAACTAAAAAAAGATTCTGTTTCAATTAAAATTATAAATGCTTTGCAAGAATTGGAAGTTGTTCAAACAGCGAATAATAAATTTGAAGATTTAAGAAAGAGTTTGGCTGAAGACAAACTCTTTTCATCAATTAAGGGTACAGAGCAAAAACCAGCGCCTGAATTTTTAGAAAGTGTAGTGAATTCTTTGGTTAAAGATTTTAAAACAGTTGACGGTAATATTATTGAAAATACTTTGCAGGTTTTTAATCTATTGTTTTTTGGCGAAAATACTGTGCAAGAAGTTGTTGATCGAGATTTTTCTTCTTTAAGCAACCCTCCGGTGATAACATGTTTTGTTATTTCGCGATTAGATGAGCGTGGGCAAAAAATTACGAATCCCTATACGTTTCCTCTCAATGGTTTATCCATATCCGGTAAAAAATATGATCTTTATGGCATTATTTGTCATTCAGGTGCATCATTACCGAGAGGGCTAGCTTTGGCGGGTCATTATTGGGCTTATGCTAAATGGTTTCGCGATGGTAAATGGTATTATTACAATAATGCTCCTGACATGTATACTCCAGCTTGGAAACCGATTGAAAGACAAGTGCATGGAAAAGCAGTAGCTGATGCAGTAGCCGATGAAACATTTGGAGTCTTTGCCCAAAAACAATATAACAATGTTTTAGTATCTCAATCTGGCAGGAATCCGGAATATGTTATCGATATTAGCCAAAATGATATGGAAAATATTGCAAATCAAAAAGTTGAAAAGGGCTTTCCCGAAATTCTCTTCTATCAACGCTCAGATTGGAAACCAGAAGCGAAAAAAATAGAAGAACCAATACCGAAACCTGAAGAGAAAAAAACGGCGGCACCGGCAGTGAAGCCTGAAGAGAAAGAGCTTAGAAAAAATTTACGAGAAGAAGAAGGGCGTTTACAGGCTAATCTAACTTCACTGGCACAAGCTAAAAAAGAAAATCTTACGGAAGCAGAGAGCAAAAGTTTAGAAAGTCTAAAAACTGACATAGCAGATAGTAACGCAACGATAGAAAGTATACAAAAAGCATTAGATGTTTTGGCTGCTAAAAAGCCCAAACCAGAAGGCACGGATGGCTTGCAATCGGCGCTTGTTACACTGAAAAATAAGTTGATAGCGCTTGTGCAAATGCTTAAATGATGGTGGCCCTACTTCGCGTTGCTGTCGCAACGAGCTACCTACTTCGCTCAAAGGGCTACGAAGGTCAGAACAAAGGGCAGGCTGGGGATAATTAGGAATGGATCCTGAAACGAGTTCAGGATGACAACGGATAGGGAGCGAAGAATGGCCTGCCATCCATAGCTACGAGCCGTAAGGCCCGGATAAGCGTAGGTCCCGCTTCGCCTAAAGGCTACGCCGGACAGTCTTCGCATGTTTTTTGTGAAACTGAAGAGAAATTAAAGTCATCTTTACTGGCTTGCCAGGCGTAGCTGCGCAGCAGCGAAGACTGGAGCCGGTGATCGGAATTGAACCGATGGCCTACTGATTACGAATCAGTTGCTCTACCCCTGAGCTACACCGGCGCGAGAAAATTCAGAAGCTATGTAGTTTTTTGAAATAATACAGCGATCTTGAAATAAAGTCTATTCTACTTCGCCAGGGGCTTCGAAGAATTTCGCGCGATAACCGCGCTTCATTGCTCGAATTCTTCCTGACAAACGATGCAACGAGCAGCATAAGGAAAGTTTTCAAGCCGGCGCTCTGAGATAGGTTCTCCGCAATCAACACAGACGCCATATTCATTACGATTGATTCTGCTCAACGCATTATCGATAAGCCTCAACTCGTCCATTTCTGTCTTCTGGAGAGAGTTTTGAAGCTTTTCCATAGAAAGCATCAGTGCTTCATCAGCAGTATCTTGAACCTGTCCATCCGAAACTTTTTCATGCGAATGCATCGTGATTTGATTGGTCATTTCAATTTTTCGACGTAATAAATTTTGTTTAATTTTATCGAGTAATGCTTCTCTTTGTTTCACGTTCTGCCTTTCTCTTTTTTCTTACGTTATTAAAAAACTTCTTTAATATTCCAACACACTCTTTTTCTTGGATGCCGCCGATAATTTTTATATCTTTTGCATAGTGCGGAACTTTTTCAAGATCATGCAGACCAATGCCAAAAAGATTTGATTGGGCTCCAAATACTACTCCTTCAAGTCTGCTCAGCTTAATTAACCCAAAGCACATTAAACAAGGCTCCAAGGTAACATAGATCCAACAACCATTCAACCTCCATCCGACTACCTTTTTACAGGCTTTTTTGATGGCACGGGCTTCTGCATGGGCCAGTTGGCACTGTTCAGCCTCAATTTTATTGTATGCCCGGGCAATGATATTTCCATCCCGATCAACAATGACCGCCCCTACAGGAACCTCATTGTTTTTTAGCCCAAGAGATGCCTGGAGAAGCGCTTTATTCATAAAAAAATCATTTATATTGCTCATAAAAGTTCTATTTTGATACAATCCAATCGCTTTGATATACTATTCAACATGTGAAAGTGGTATGCACAGTTTGCTATACTACTAAAAAATTACTTCTTTTTTAAAGTTCTTTTGAAGTGATTTGTAAAAATGATGATCCTGCAGCGTTTTATTTGAGGTAGTTTCATGGAAAAAGATAAAAAAATAAAAGATCAAGCAACGGCATCGTCAGAGTATGGTGCCAGTGCGATCAAGGTTCTTGAAGGTCTTGAGGCAGTGCGTAAAAGACCTGCTATGTATATTGGTTCTACCGGTGCTGCGGGCCTTCATCATTTAGTGTATGAAGTCGTTGATAACTCGATCGACGAAGCATTGGCCGGCCATTGTAACAACATATCAGTCGTTCTTCATGCCGACGGTTCTTGTTCGGTTGAAGACAACGGTCGTGGTATTCCCGTTGATATCCACCCGACCGAAAAAATTTCTGCTGCAGAAGTAGTTTTAACCAAACTGCATGCCGGCGGAAAGTTTGAAAAAGAATCTTATAAATATTCAGGAGGGTTGCACGGGGTAGGGGTATCGGTTGTTAACGCACTTTCAGAATTGCTCGAGCTCACCATTTATCGCGAAGGCAAAGTTTACCACCAAACGTATAAGCGCGGGGCTGCCCAGGGTCGTTTGGCTGAAGTTGGGACTACCGATAAACGTGGAACGCTGGTCAAATTTCTTCCGGATAAGAAAATTTTTGAAACAACCGATTTAAGTTTCGATACACTGACAGCGCGTTTACGCGAACTCGCCTTTTTGAATAAGGGCGTGAGAATCGAAATCAAGAGCGAAGTAACGGGCGAATCGCATGTGTTTCATTTTGAAGGTGGTATTAAATCTTTTGTTGAATACATCAATGCCAAAAAAAGCCCGATCTTTCCAGAAGTTATCTATTTGTACAAAGATGACGGTGTCTACATCGTTGAACTTGCAATGCAATACAATGATGGTTACAGCGAACAAACATTCAGTTTTGTTAACAACATTCGTACCATTGATGGTGGTACGCATGAAGCAGGTTTTAAATCTGCATTAACCAAAGTGTGCAACCGCTATGCTCAAAAATTTAACATGCTCAAAGAAGAATCGCTGTCAAGCGATGACGTGCGTGAAGGGCTTGTTGCCGTTATTAGCATCAAAGTTCCTGAACCACAGTTTGAAGGCCAGACCAAAGCAAAGCTTGGTAACAGTGATGTAAAAGGTATTGTTGATTCGTGGGCGTACGCATTTCTTGATTCATATTTTGAAGAAAATCCTGGGAACGCTAAAAAGATTTTACAAAAAGGTGTGCTTGCACAACAAGCCCGTACCGCTGCAAAACGTGCACGTGAACTTGCACGACGCAAGAGTGTTTTAGAAAGTGCGGTATTGCCCGGTAAGCTTGCCGATTGTTCTGAAACCGACCCAGCCAAATCTGAACTGTACATTGTAGAGGGAGATTCTGCAGGCGGTTCAGCCAAACAGGGCCGTGACCGATTTACCCAGGCAGTGTTACCACTCCGAGGTAAATTGCTGAACGTCGAAAAGACGCGTCTTGATAAAATTCTGGCCAACAATGAAATAAAAGATCTTATCACCGCCGTTGGATCAGGCGTTGGTAACGATGATTTTAATGCTGAAAAAACACGCTATCATAAAATTGTTATCATGACCGACGCAGACGTTGACGGTTCGCATATTCGTATTTTATTACTCACCTTCTTCTTCCGTTACATGCAACCATTGATTGAAAAAGGATTTTTATATATCGCGCAACCACCATTGTACAAGGTAAAGGTTGGCAAAACTGAACGATATCTTAAAGATGATACAGAGCTCAAAGGCTTTTTATTTGATTGGGCTGAGGGCAGTGCCGAAGTGATCATTGATGGTAAAAAAATTGCTGAAGACGTATGGAAGTCGATGCTTGAAGGACTTTTGAAATACGAAAAAGAACTTGATCGCATGAGCCATTTTAATGAAGTCTCACGCTTTCATAGCCATGAACTGGTTGTCTTCTTGGATTCAATTGCATGGGCTCCTAACAAATATACGCAACAAGAATTTTTTAAAAAATTAGCTGAGTATTTTAAAAAATATCAAATCGGTGACATGTTGGTTGATGGCAATACGACCGATGTTGTTCCTGAAGCCGATCAAACAAGTAAAACAGTGATCACCTTCCGTGAACAGAAAAAAACATGGGATGTTCCGGTCACCTTCTTTAATTCTGAAGAAACATCAAAGCTGCTTGAATTATATCAATCACTCAGTTCGCTTGAAAAATCTGCGTGGACGTTTAAATTGGTGGGCAAAGAATCAGGCCCAAGCAGCATCGGTGTTCTTTCATTATGTGACACCATCATTTCAACCGGTAAGTCGTTGATGACGATTCAACGGTACAAAGGTCTTGGTGAAATGAACCCTGAGCAGTTGTGGGAAACGACTATGGATCCAGCAAAACGTATTTTCCTGCAAGTCAGCATTGATGATGCGATTAAGGCTGATCAGTGGTTTTCTTCATTGATGGGCGATGAGGTCGAAGATCGACGCTCATACATCGAAAAACATGCTCACTTTGTACGCAACTTGGATGTCTGACGATTTATTCAATTTTTTACAGTGAGTTCATGGTTCGATACATCCGCCTAGCTCTACGAGCTATGGCGGACACTCACCACGAACGGATATTAAAGTATTCGTTTTCTTGGGTGATATTTCTGGTATTTTGAAGTTGCATGATTAGAATAGTCAATCAGAAAAGTACGAATTATGGCTTCACTTGAGCAAAAAAAATTATTTATCCCGTTCGTGGTGAGTGATCGCGAAGCGATCGTATCGAATCCATGAACACCATATTAGGAAAAAATCATGAGTTACGAATTTAAATCTGTCGAAGCGAAATGGCGCGAACAGTGGCGCAAAAACCCATACTATAAAACCCAAAATAACCGTTCTGGCAAGAAATTTTATTGCCTTGATATGTTCCCGTATCCTTCAGGCTCAGGGCTTCACGTTGGTCACTGGAAAGGGTACGTTCTTTCCGATGTCTATGCACGCATAAAATTTTTGTCGGGCTATAACGTCTTACATCCGATGGGATGGGACGCTTTCGGGTTGCCAGCAGAAAACGACGCGATCAAAAAAGGGATACACCCAAAAATAGGCACCGAGAAAAATATAGCAGTGTTTAAAGAACAGTTGGCATATATCGGTGCGATCTATGATTGGAGCAAAGAAGTTAACACCACTGATCCGGAATATTATAAATGGACGCAATGGATCTTCTTGCAAATGTACAAAGCGGGCTTAGCCTACGAATCTGATATGGCCATTAATTGGTGTACCAAATGTTTGACGGGGCTTGCCAACGAAGAAGTGGTGAACGGTGGTTGCGAGCGTTGCGGCAGCGCTATAGAACAACGCAAAATTCGCCAATGGGTGCTCAAAATTACCCAGTATGCAGAAAAATTACTTGATGGCCTGAAAAAACTTGAGTGGCCAGAAAAAGTTAAACTCATGCAAGAAAACTGGATCGGCAAGAGCCAGGGACTTATTTTTACAGCACCCGTAAAAGACATGAACATAACGATACAAACGTTTTCAGCACACTTTGAGTCTTTTGCAGCAGACACCTTTGTTGTTATAGCTCCTGATCATGAACTTCTGCCCAAGCTTGTTGAAGGGATGCCGAACGAAAAAGAGATTCTGAAATACTGCCAAGATTTAATCGATAAACGTCAACAAGATCGCGAAGAAGACATAAACAATCCCGAAGGTATTTTTACCGGCCGTTATATCATCGATCCCGTTGGCAACGGCGAGTTGCCAATTTGGGTTGCAAGTTTTGCAATTGCCAGCTACGGAACTGGGATGGTCAAGTGTTCTGCGCATGACGAACGTGACTTTAGATTTGCAAAAAAATATAATATCCCGCTCAAAGCCGTCTTGCTTCCTGAAGATCCAGAGCATGCTCAACAGGTAAAAAACTTAGAAGTTTGTTACACCGACATGAAAAATGGGATTCTGACAGCACCGAGTATATTTGCCGGAAAAAAATCAGGTGATGTGCGCCAAGCTATTATCGAGTATTGTGAAAAAAATAAGCTAGCGCAGCCTAAGACAGCATACAAACTTCGTGACTGGGTTTTTTCTCGTCAACGCTATTGGGGTGAACCGATCCCCCTCGTACACTGTTCTTCATGTGGTATCGTGCCCGTACCAGAAAATCAATTGCCCGTTATCTTGCCTGAAGTCGAAAAATACGAGCCAACAGGAACCGGCGAGTCGCCACTTGCTGCTATTGATAGTTGGGTGAACACAACGTGTCCGAAATGTAACAAACCAGCGAAGCGTGAAACAAATACCATGCCGCAGTGGGCAGGTTCGTGTTGGTACTTCTTGCGCTATCCCAACCCACAACTTACTGACAAGCCATTTGATCAAGAAGATATGAAGTACTGGATGCCGGTTGATTTATATGTCGGCGGTATTGAGCATGCGATATTACATTTGCTCTACGCCCGTTTTTATGTAAAAGTTTTGCATGATCTTGGACATTTGCCCTTTGACGAGCCGTTTAAGCAATTGTTTAATCAAGGCATGGTCTGCATGAAGTCGCCTGTTTCAGGCCGTGTTGAAAAGATGTCAAAATCAAAAGGCAACGTCGTTAACCCGAACGATATCGTCGAGCTGTTTGGTTCTGATGCGTTACGTATGTACATACTTTTCATGGGACCGCCAGAACTCGACACCGAATGGCAAACTGATTCTATTAAAGGCGTGCGCAACTTCTTGAATCGCCTATGGGCATATCTGACAACGCCAGAATATTTGTTACCTAAAAATCAAAAAGCGAGCGAAGATACGTATAAACGTTTTCATAGGTTCTTAAAAGCGTATCAAGAGCGCCTTGACGAGTTTAAAGTTAATACTGCAGTAGCAGCAATCATGGAATACTTGAACGAACTTGTTGAACACAAAGATGTTTTAGATCACGAAATTCTCGAGCAACTCTTGGTTGTGATGTCAGCCATGGTCCCCCATTTTTCAAGCGAGCTTATTGAAAAAGTATTGGGCAAACAGCTTGAAGGCGCTGCATGGCCGGTGTTTGATCCTAAACTTGCCGAAGTAAACGAGATAAGTATAGCAGTGCAAGTGAATGGAAAGTTACGTGCGACATTTGTGAGCACGAACAAAAATTTGACCCAAGCAGAAGCTGATGCTCAAGCGCGTGAGCTTATTACAAAATGGCTTGACGGTGTTAACGTCGTCAAAGTAATCTACGTACCAGGGCGCTTGATTAATTTTGTGGTGAAGTGAAAAAATAGTTTACTTGTTATTCGATTTTTAAAAGTGGGTATAATCTTACTAGTAAGATTATACCCACTTAGTATTATTGAGGAGTTATTACATGAAACAGATAGCGAGTACAAGTTTGTCTTCTAAGGGTCAAGTTGTTATCCCTGAAGAAATTCGAAAAGCATTAAATTTGCATACCGGCGATAAATTCATGGTTTTTTGTGAGAAAGATGTTGTTATTTTAAAAGTAATGACGCCTCCACGTATGGAAGATTTTGATAATCTTATAAAAAAAGCTAGAAAAACTGCAAAGCAAGCTGGTTTGCGTAAAGCAGATGTAAAGGCTGCAATAAAAGAGGCCCGCAAAAAAAAATGAAAGTTATCTACGTGCCAGGGCGTTTGATTAACTTCGTGGTGAAGTGAGAAAGAAAATAGGGCAGCGAAAGCTGCCCTATGAAACTTTTATGCGAGTTTTGTTTGTATTTTTTCTATTAATGTTGCTGCATTTTTCCAAGAATTAAATTTGCTTTTTAATACCACAGCGAGCAAAGCAACGTCTGATGCAATTCATACAACCTCTGCCATATTCTTTGCATTTACCAACCTCTTGAGGTTTTGCGATTATATCAACGAGAGGTTTTTCAGTTACAATAATATCAACATAGAGTTTTAGCTCTATAAGTTCCTCTATCAAATTAAGTAATTTTGATTGGTATTCAACAGCTTTGGTTGGAACCCTAAGAACTTTATGTTCATTATGCTTTGTATCATAATATCTTCCATGAAATTCATTCTCTTGACGATTAAGATTAGTCTGCAGCCAAGCAATGATCTCACGATTTTTGCTCATCACATCTTCGGTCTGAGATTGCGCATAATGTTTTCTTAATTTCAATAGACGATCTAGATAATTTCCTAAATCCATATTTTTCCAAAAACCAGCATCGAGCACGGAAGCGGCCATAGCTGGTTCTTTTAGGTCAGACATTCCAGCGATGCCAGTCTTTTTGACCTGTAATCGCTTGCTCAGCGCATGCTCTTCATTATTCAAACCAGGCGGTGCAAAATCAGAAAACCCTTGAATACCAAGCTGCTTTACTCCTTGGCCATTGTCATCCGATTTCCATGTACGCGTATTATCATTGGGACCAAAATTAATATAGATTTTAATGTTTCTTTCTGGAAAGATAAACGTTAGATCAACACTAATTGGCAACGGTGGATAGATAGTTAAATTCTCTTCTTCCATCAAACGATCGTACAAATATTTTCGGTGATCAAAATCTTTATGTGCTACATCTTTAAAATCATCTTGATGTTTTTCATCGGCAACCACTTTAAAAACCCTCTCCCAAAAAAATAATCCTGGGTTTCGGGTTAGGCGTGCTTTATGCATTTGGGCAAGAAGCTTATTTGCTTCACTTACGCGTGACTGAGAGCTAACAGTTTCAGTTGCCACTGATCTTTTATGGTCTCCAGCGGCACTCTCATTCATTGCATTCACCTGCATGCAAGTTAGCCCGGACGTACAGAAAATAAGCGCGAACAACGCGAATTGTTTTGAAATATAGGTAAACATGAGAACCTCCATTTTTTTTGGGTAAAAACAATAAAATATTATTTTATACTAGTAATTATAAATGTTTTGGTAAAATAGGTCAAAAGGGTCTAAAATATGCGACTTTTTGGGGTTTTTTGATAAAAATCGGAGGATAAGAGAGATATTCGGGTTTGGTGTGACAGTGGCCAAAGTTATCTACGTGCCAGGGCGTTTGATTAATTTTGTGGTGAAATAAGAGACGTGAAGTAAGTAAATTAAAAAAGGGGCAGCGAAAGCTGCCCTTTTTGATGTCGGTTCTTACTTTTTAATTATTCAATATTAGATTATCCGGACACCTTCTTCAAGCGCCTTATCAAATTTTTGATAAAGTATTTCTTGAATCTTTTTATCAGAAATGTTTTTTATATTTGCGAGAATGAGCGTGGTATTACATTTTTCATGAATCTGTTTTAAAACCTTCATCATATTATTAATGTTATTTCGCAGTTCGCTGGTAACCCTTTCGCCAACTCCAGTTACGGTAGCATTCCAAAAACCATCGTTATCTATTTCGAGTATGTCTACAAGGTCGATCCACTCAATAATAATCTTAATAGGGTTTGTATCTTTTATATCATGTGTATCATTGATTTCTAATTCGGTGAGCAAGCGATAAAGGTAGTCATGCAAATTACTTGCTGATGTGATGGCGGGAAGATTTCGTAATTGTTGTTTCAAAGTCACCAAACACTGTTTTATACGATTAAAAATTTTAGGAGAATTGTTATGAATGGCGGTAATTCGGTGATAGGGGGCTACATAATCAGGTGATGTGGTGATGAAAGCAAGTTTTTCAACATCTGCTATTGCTTCATCAAGAAGTGCAACAGCACCTTTGTTATCGCCATTAATATGCTTAAGGATAGCGGGCGTTATTATTTTATGAAAATCTATGACATAACGTATATTTTTTTTATTTTTATCAACAACAATATCAATATGGCCATTACTCACGTGGATAGATTCGAAGTAAACATCAATTTTTGGTTTATCGTCTTTTCGGTCCTCCACATTCTTCATTGCATATACCTGCACACAAGTAAGCCCGAGTGCACAGAAAACAAACGCGAATAATACGGATCGTTTTGAATTAAACATAATAACCCCCGTTTACTTTTTTAAGAATCGTGTCAATGTACTTCTCAGGATTCTTCTAAGGCTGAATATATTGTTATTGCCAACACTGAGATTGAGATTGGCTAAACTTTTACGGATGATTGTAGCAAGCTTTTGTTTCTCGTTGGCATCATCAATGTTTATAAGGTCTTGCATGAGACCTAATAAGACTACAAGCCCCTCAAAGCATTCAGTAAGTTCTTTATTGAAATTTTCATCGTTATGTATGAGGCATACAATTTTGCATGCTGTATCAAAATCAACTTGAAAAGGGGATGTATATTTTTTTGCAAGCATGCGTACAATCCAAGAAGATTTTTTTTTCATATTCCTGAGAGTGTCTTCAGCAAAGGCAATGAGTAGGTAGGTGCAATATTCTTCAGGTGTTGTAATGGCTGCACGATAAGTTTCTTCAATAACATGAAGTTTTGCGATCTGTGTTTGAATATCTTGCATGACTTTTATTGCTGCTCCCAATTTTTCGATGATTGCCCCTACATGTGGAGCGCTCAAAAGTTCTATGAGAGAAGAACGAAGTGTTTTGATTGCTCCGATTTCTGCGGTAAGAAAAGCTTGAGCGCCTTCTTGATTTCCAGTAACATGCGCAAGCAATGCTTGGGTGGTAGCAATTTGTATTAGTGCTTGAATGTCAAAAGTTTCAATATTTTGAATAAGTTGTTCGAAAGCAATTTCTTCGAAAACTGGTGGTAAAGCTGCTGCATTTATTTCTGCCTTGGCATCTCCATCATCCGGCTCGTCCAAGTCTTCAGCATCTTCTTCTTCTTCTTCAGGAAGTGAGCATGCTCCATGACCACCATCTCGTGCATCAAGCTTCCACGGCTTTGAACATACCCAACAAAACTGATATGTGCATTGTCGACAGGTCATGTGATTGCAGCCTTCATTTTTTTCGATGCGAACATTGCATTGTGGGCATTCTTTTGTGTTTTCTGCAAACCATTTTTTATCTTTATCTGTTAATTCCTGATTTGGTTGAGAAACAACTTTTAAATTAAGAAGTATGTTAATAACTTCTGCGAGCTTTTCGGGTGGAGCTATTGCTATAAAATCTTTTCCAACAAAAGCTTTGTTACAATCTGGACAACGTTGAGCATTTAAAATTTTTTCTTCAAGAAAACCATCAAATATGCCTTTCAAGCAGGGAGCACAGAATGTATGCCCACAGTGTAATATGCGTATCTCGTCAGCTTTTTTATCTTCAAGGCAAACCGTGCAAAGACCACTATTTTCTGCCTGAAGATTTGGAGCTTTACGGTCTACTGCTCCTGCTTGAGGTTTAGGTTGTGAAGGAGTGGAGGGTGCTTGTAAACTTGCTGCTATTGCTTGAGCAAGTTGAGCATCTTCAGTTGGTCCACCTGGCGCTGAAGGCGTTTGTGATTTTTGATCTTTATTATCAACGTGCGCTCTTTTTTCATCTGCTCGAACTCTTTCTTCAAGGCTTTCAAGCATAGCATTTAATGGTAAGCCAAAATGAGTTGCGTCTCTTTCAACGTCAGTTAAATAGGTTTTGAGCGTTTGATTATTGTTAGCTGCTAACGTTTGAAGCATGGTCATATATCTCAAATACAGTACGCTTGTTTCATCATCAGTTTTTGCTTGTTGTTTAATAGCAGCGCGCATGGCATCGCTCATTTCTTTTTGAGCTGGTGCAGGTGCAGTAATCACATTCGCTGCATCATTGTTCACGACCGGTGAATTAACGACATTTTTAGAATCAGCTGATTGCCCTTGATTGGCAGTAGCTTCGGGCTGGAGCGCTGGGGTTGCGGGAGTTCTTGGAGCTCTTCTTTGATTCGATGCTATCAATTCTTGAAGCGCATCAGTTGGTTTTTTCGGCGCTTGTGCAGAGGTTTCCTGTTTTTGATCTTTTTTGTCCATAGCATTCAGCTGCATGCACGCAAGACTGAGCACACAGAAAACGAGAATAAGTAATTTTTTCGAATTAAACATTATAACCTCCATAATACTAGTTAAAAAAAATTATTGTTCATGAAACGTGATAGAACCAGATGCATTAGAATTTTTTGCATCAAAATCTTTGTTTTCTTGGGCTGCTAAGAAATAGCGTTCGATGTTTTTCTCTATAAATCGAAAGTTATCGATATTATTTGTTTCGATCCATTGATTAACAGCTTCTTGAGTTGGTTTAATACCAGCTCTTTCAAGAGATTTACTTTTTTGTGCAATTTCGAATGCACGTCGCTTGAGCGCTTCTTTTTTTGGCATTGGATAATGAATCATATCGAATCTGCTTCGTAAGGCGGCATCGGCAATATCAGCATTGCTTGCTACAAAAATAAGCATAGGCGGCACGCTTAAGCTTACCCCTGTTCCATCAATACCAGCGCCAAAATAAGCCGTTGATAAGGTCGCTTGATTACCATTAAATACACGTTTTGAAGGACTGACCATATCAGCATCATTTAACCATGTTGCTTCATCCATAAACACAACTGAACTTTTTTTATTTGCAATGAATTGATTGCGCAAGACGCGAAGAAATGCACCAGGTCGGTCAGCGTTCCCTTCAAGTTCTTCAGCATCGGTAATGACGACATCTTCAAAACAAACACTGCTTGGGATACATTCCTCAATCCACTGACACAATTCGCGTACAAAACGGGTTTTTCCTATACCTCCTGGGCCAAAAAGATAGATATAACTAGGAGTATCTGATTGCTTATTCAAAAGAGCGTAAATGAATTTACTTACATTGAGCTTAACGCACCAAAAACATTGGTTAGCATTTTCATAATCATTAAAGAAATTTTGAGCTTTGTCTGAAACATGGTCAGTGATTTGATCGATAGCTTTGGTTAATTGAAGAGCTGGTCTTGGTTTATAACGGGTGATCCCCAAGGCAAAATTGATAAAATCGGTACATTGTCTTTGTTCGAAAGGATTTTGTCGAGCCATCATAAATTTTTCAGTGATAATAGACCAAAGGGCTTTTGGTATAAAACACTTTTCTTTGGCGAATCGTTCTTCCAAAACATTTAAGGGATGAGCCGGAGGAAACGCTAAATTATAGCATGAGCGCGTTGTATCACGTAATAAAAAGACCCCATTGAATAAGACGGCCATTATACCAATACTGCCACCAAATGAGTTTGGACCTAATATTTCAGTTACAAGAATTGCGACAATGACCAAGAGTCCGAGTAGGGTTAAACTTTCACGAGCAGGTTCGGTAATTGCCCAACGTCGTGCAGATTTTAATTGTCCAAGACATGCTTCTTGAAAAGCTTGTTGAGTTTTAAGATCAAGTTTGGGATGGGCAGTGGGTGGTGTTTTATGTTCCAATAATGATTTGTGTTCTTCCACGTCAATTGCTACATCATTGGCCGGATCTTGGTCTTCAAAAATATTTTCACCGCAACCAGCTGCTTGTAAATAATTTTTATATTTTTCATAGATTTTTTCTTGATTGAATGCATCACGATAATTCAAGCTCATGAGAGGGTCTTGTGGTGTCCGAGATCCTCCCTCCATTGCCCGTGCGTTATTTGATAGGAGTGCACAGAGAATGAGAGCAAATAATGCGAATCTTTTCGAATTAAACATAATAACCTCCATAAATATATTTTAATTCATACCTGAAATTAATTATACCGGTTTTGGTATAAAAGCGCAAAGGGCCTAAAATATGCTTTTTTTGGTGTTTTTTGAGGCTGGAGGCCATTATTAAAGACATAAAAAAGGGCTGGGTTTTCCCAGCCCTTTTTTAATAGCACGTAAATCAGTAAATCTTATAATTCTTGCATGGCTTGCTCTAACTCTGCAAGCACGGCATTTGCGTATGCAATTGCTTCATCAAGCAGCACTATAATCTGATCAGATTCTGAATTTAAAAATCCATGTAATCTTTGGAGTCCACACAGTTCTCTAAACAGTAAGCCAAAAGATTTACCTAACGATGGGGCTGATTCATCCGGTGGACAAATGAACGGTGTGAGTTCAACAGAACTTTCTTTTTTTTGACATAGCGTAATGCAGGTGTTCATAGCGCTTCTGATAGCAGCAGCGGAATATAGATTCTTGGTTTCAGCAATAAATCGATAAGCCATATTTTTTCGTAATCCGCTGACAAAATCTGTACGCTGTTTCTTCGCATAAACTTTTCCTTCTGTTTGCATGCCATAAACATTGGGGGTTATGAAGAGGGCGATAGCGAATATTATTTTTTTCATATAAAGCTCCTTCTGGGCTTGAGAGTTTTTTAATTACTGCTTCAGCAAGTATTATATTCATTTTTTATTCGTTCTTCTACTAGGATATGTACCCGTTTGCTAAAATATAGAAGTGCGCTTCATTTTTGTTATGGACCTCATCGAGAGTTAATGTTAAACGTATAAACATTGTCAATATTTCTCTTCCGTAAGCAGATTAGTTATTGTTATGCTACATTTCTGATATTCGAAATTAAAAATGTGAAGGGTAATTATGTCCATATCGAAATTTATGATTTTGTTAGTGTCATTTCACATCCACGTTTTTGCGGTTTCAGCAATGGTGGAGCCGAATGAAAAGAGTGACCAGAAAGAGCCTTTATATAGTTTCGTAACAGCGATCAGTAATACCGGTATGTTTGGCGGAGAATTAGTAATATTTGTAAAAAAAGTTACCGATCGCTATCTTGTTACGTTTGATCGTAAAAAACGTTGTGACATTTTTGATCTTAAAGATAACTATAAAAGAGTTGAGAACAATCGCTCCTGTCGTGGTTATTATGTCCCTGATAATATTTTTAGCTATGTTGATGAAGACAAACAAACGCTTCTGGTGGGTTGCTATCATAAAAAAGGCTATTTATATATTACTAATTTAGATAAAGAAAATTGTTGCTGGGAGGTATTTCGAATGACATCACCATTTAAATTTTGCTGGACTTCTGGTGAGTCTGAAAGTGCAGAACCTTTTTCTTTATCCCAATATAAGAATGGGTCATTGATTATGGTTGCTGGTGATAAAAAAGAAGCGCGAGAATTTAAGCCGACATGGAAATGGGGAAAAGAAGCATCAGAGGATTTTGATGGTTTACCAAAATTTGCGACACAATCATTAGAAATTGAGTTGACTCAAAGTGAAATTTTGAACGATGGTGAAGTAGTAAATTCAGATATGCTGAGTGATTTTGATAGCAAGCCAAAATTCAAAGCTGATAAAGAATCTATTCCAAAACAATACAAAGGATGTAATGCAGAAGGATATATTCAAGAGATTTATTGCTATCATAAAACACCCGATGGAACATTGTATTGTGGCCATGATGGTTTGATAACGGTTTGGAAACAGATTTAATTTTTTGATCCCAATAAAGGAAAAAACGATGAAAATATTTCTTGATACTGCCAATCGTGAATTTATTAAAAAATGGCTTCCCTCAGGCTTAATTGATGGTATCACCACCAACCCAACCCATTTGAGCAAAGAAGATCCCGATTCAAAAAAAGTATTGCGTGAAATTTGCGCCATGGTCCCAGGCCATGTCAGCATTGAAGTGGTAGAAAAAAGTCCTGAAGCGGTGCAGAAGCAGGCTATTGAGATTTCAAAATTTGCACCCAACGTGGTGGTCAAAATTCCTTGTGCGCCAGAATATCTTGCCGTGATTAACAATGTTGTTAAGCAGGGGATCAAAGTTAATGTGACGCTTGTGTTTTCGCCATTGCAGGCGTTGATGGTTGCAAAGCTTGGCGTAACCTATATCTCGCCATTCATTGGTCGCTTGGATGATATCGGGGTTGATGGGCTGGATGCATTGGCATCTATTATTCAAATCAAACAAAATTATAACTTTGATTCAGAAATTCTGGCCGCCTCTGCACGCGGTGTGATGCACTGGCAAAAAGCAGCAGAACTTGGCGCCGATGTGGTGACCGTGCCGCAGTCAGTATTTGAAGCAGCGATGAAACATCCGCTTACCGACAAGGGTATTGAATTGTTTGATGCTGATTGGAAAAAGTTGGGAAAGAAGAGTTTATTTGAGTAACGTTAATTTACTCCTGCTGTTCTATTCTTTACCAGTATATTAACAAGACGTTTGTTACCTTGAAGAACGGCATGCTGGAGTGGTGTTTTACCTTGCCAATCCGGTAAATTTTGATTGGGGTGATACTTGAGAATTGCTTTTACGGTGTTCGTATTGTCACTCATAACAGCGTAATGCAAAGGGGTAAGATTTTTAAAAAAAGTTGCGTGATCAAGTTTTTGAGAAAACCCCTTCCTGTGAGCAAAGTGCTTACGAAGTTCTCTCAAAAGAATATTCACCGTTCTTGTCCATCCACCACTTGCTGCGCGATGTAATGGTGCATGACCTTCTTGATCGAGCAAGAAGATAAGGCTGGTGAATTTGCACAGTTCCTCAACGGCGTCACAATTTCCTGCTGATGCTGCAAGGTGTAATGGGGTTTCATCATAGGAATTGCGTACATTCGGATTTGCAGCAAAATAAATCAACCAACGAATAATGTCAGGAAATCCTCTTTCTGCTGCACGGTGAAGAGCGCTTGTTTTTGTTTCGGTATTGAAAAGATAATTGGCTAATGTTCGATGTTGCGCTAACAGCATGTGTAATTTATTTACATTATTAGTATCGATTGCATAGGTGAAATCTAGAATAATCTCAGCGTTATCAGCCCGACAAAGAGGGCAACTTAATTTTCCTGATGAAGTGTACCATCCATCAATACATGTTTGATGAAATACATTCTTACAGGTTTTACATTGATGGAGTAGGTGAGTATCGTGAAATTTTCCTGATTCGTTTTCTGGCAGCTCTTCATAACAAATAGAGCAAGGGTTTTTGATTTCAGCTTCGGAACCCACGTTGATATCAACTTTTTGTTGTTCATCTGGGCTGGCATGTAGAAGTGCGCTCGAGTGAAAGAAAAGAAAGAGAACAAATATTTTTAGTTGCATTGCCCACTCCAAATTTAAAAAATATAAAAAATTAATTCATATTAATTTTAGCATGATTTTTTTGGTACTTGAATTTTTTCATAAACCACATAGCCTGAAAAGATTGCTGTAGAAATAAGGAGCGTAGTAATGGAGGTTATATCCACACTGCTTCGTTTCTTTTTATTCAATATATCGACATGCTACCATGACAATGTGGTATGTATCTGATTAATCAATTACATCGTTTTTTGTTTTCTAAGAAAGGGCGGTATGTTACACGCTTGTAAACGCTATCAAAGTTTTGTGATATTTATTATTTTGTTGGGCATGCAATCAATTGTTCTGTATCCCGTCACGATCAAAGAAATCAAAGATACCTATACTATTTTGAGCGATGATTATAAACATTGCTCGCCAGCCCATGGTGCTTTGTGGTGGGAACGAAGAATCTTAAAAAATTATTATGATTTTGGTAATCCAGAACACGCAACGGTAAAGTTGATTCGTGATTTATTTCACGTTGTCCAAGGCAGCTTTAGCATCACCCATAACAAAAGTTATCCGGGGGCCCATTTTTCGGTTACTACGGTTGGCAAAATTGTTGGTGTGATGGCAACTGGTGCAGAATCAACTCCTGCCGATCTTGTGCGTAAGCTACAAGCAGTAATAGAACAAGATATCGACTTCAAAGCTTCGCTTGATCTTACAGCAGCGGTGCAGGTTGAATTAACCGCAACGTTGGGGACATTGAAAGAACGAAAAAAAGAGGTGGTGAAGATAAAGGGATTGCCGGATTATGTAAAATGCGTAAAAGAGATTCCCGATGTCATCAAAGCGATACAAAAATTTGAAGAGAAGGCTGTACGGCCTACTGTTCCGCTTGATATCCAACACAATCTTGAAATTCTTGGGCAAAATAAAAATCTTCTTGAAGCAAAACTTGAAGCAAAAAAAGAGCCTGTTTTAGAAAATAAAGATCTTGAAGCGAACATTACAAATGCGCTTGATAAGCTTAAATTTTATATTAAAAAATTAGATACGCTCAAACCGTCACAAGAATCTTTGAAAAAAGCGTACTTAGATAAACAAGCACTCGAAAAAAGCATTGAAGAGTTTGAAACAAAATTGGCCAATAATAATGCGAAAAAAGTAAAAGAACGTCTAAAATCACTGACCCTGAACATTGCACAATCGCTGGTTGAATGTGGCTTTTTTGAAAAGACAGATGAGAAACGTGAAACCAAGGTGCTGTACTACCCCGGCACAACCTTCAATATTTTTATGGGTTTTTTATACCGCAAGGCAGAAACAAAGAAACAGCTTAAACAGTATTTTGAACAACTTACTCAGTTTGTGCCCGCAGAAAAGTTATTTCAGGATGCAGAAGCGTTTACTGACGCTGCATGGGAAGATGATATTTTTAATGCTGACGATGTGCCAACGATTGTAGAAGCTTTGAAAACGTACGTAAAACAAAGCGAAAAAGAAAAAAATCCTCTCAATGTTATAAAAAAGCTTTTTACTATTGCAACCTATGAAGAAATTATTTTTGCTGAAATTATGCAGCAGATCTATTCTATGCCGCTGCCAAAAATTGCAAGTCATCGGAATGTTGCGTTTGAAGAACGTACATTTCCCGATTGCGTGGAAACAACGATGAGAAATCTGTGTAATTGTCTTTTTTATAATCAGGAAAATCGGTCGTTAGCTATTAGCAATCTTGACCCTGACCTAAAAATAACGAGCGACATGATAGATCAAACGTGTAAAGATTTTTACGAAGAAAATTCCAAAGCAGAAGATCTTGAAAAAAATTCTGTTCATCAGGCCTGGCAAGTTGTTGTTGAAAATCTCCCTTTTGTTGCATACATCAGAGCTGTTGAGGAAAAATCAGACAGAGAAGTAAGAGGTTATGAATTTGTGTCGGGTGTTGATCGTAAACAGCTTGAGCAAGAAACAAAGGTTCCATTAACCGAAGTCTCAGTTGAATTTTCAACCGAAAATAAACAAACATTTCCTGCATTAACATGTGGTGTTAATAACTTTGTATTCGTTGATCAAGATCGCTTTAAAACCTACGAATTACAACCATCGTTAAAAAATATTATTATTTTGTTCAATCGAATATTTGGCCTGAATTTGTATGATAACCAGTTAGAACCGCTTATTAATCAAAAATTTAATTCTATCTATTTTCCTGTGTTATGTAAGAAGTTGGGATGGGAATATAGCGTAAAATCAGATGATGAGCTTGATATAAAAGATTTTGGTAATGAACGATGGGATCTACCATTGGTCGTTGGTAAATCTGATCAACATAAAATAGTTCTCCTCTTAAATCAAAGACATGCAGAAATTCAACGTTCTGAAGGGTTTAGTTTTACCTATCATCAAACAATAGCAGATGCTATTTTTGATATATTGGATACACCAGAAATAGCATCACAACTCTCATCCCAGCAACAAGGTTTATATGCAAACCTGCTCATACCCTATCTTTTTTGGGAAATACAATTTTTTAAACCTGCTCCGAAAGACTCGATGCTCAAGTATCACATTTGGTTTTCGGTGGATTTAGAAGATAGAAAGGTAAAAAAAGAAGTTATTGAACAAATATTTACTTCTCTGGAAACAGCAGATTACGGGTTTGCAATAGCATTAATGCGGTCAATACCCTTGTTCGACGATTTGGTTAATCAAAAAGAATTGATTGATATGTTTGCAAAACACCCATCAGTTTTAAAAGATCCATTAGTTTTAAAAGAATTTGCCAGAATCGTTGACGATATTTTTCGTCGGCCGAGATGTGCGGCAAAAACTGAAATAATACGCGCAATATTTAATATCACTTCCATCGAAGATGAAAGTTTCAAGAAAGATTTTTATACCCGAGCATTGGCATATGCAGAAAGTTATAAAGATTATCCTAACGCAGCACAGATTTTTTTTTCATTTGCAAAACGTGATATGCATCTTGACCGAGCATTGAGCGTTGCCCAAGAATTTTTGGCAGTGAGTGTCGGTGAAAAAGAACCAGAATCAAGCATTGAAAGGGTTGATAAGACAATATTGTCGAAGATTGCATCATCGATCTTTAAGGAACTTTTCAAAAAAAATATTGGTTTTGAGATTGTTATAAAATACATCCCATCTTTTAAAGTTATTTTTTCAGGGCATCGTGATCTGATTTCTGAGCTTATAAAGTATGACAAAGGGGTTCCAGAGATAATTAATCAAGCGAAATATTTAATGAAGGTTGATGCAAAAGGTGTTGAATCTGAAGCAGAGGGAATTGAGCTCTTTAATCGTTTATTTAAAGGAAATTGTGGGATTTATGCTGCTAAGATTTTTATAGAAGAATTGCTGGACGAAAAGACATCGAAAAACTCTGTAAAAGCCGCTAAGCTTATAATTTTACTTTGCGAAAATCATCATGGTGAGGAAGTTACAGAGTATATTCCGGGGATATTAAGGTATTGGCTTTCAGATGAAAATGAAGATGACATAGAAGATATAGTTTTTGACATATTCGAATACGCGAAAAACTTATTAGGTCATTGGGTTCAATCACTTGATATACCTGAGGATGAAAAAGCAGAAAGAATGCAAGAGATCAGTGAGATGAAGGGAGAGGCAACATTTGATAGGGCAAAGGCTTTTTGTGTGAAGTATGGCATCATCGAGCTTGAGCCGAGATTTAATGAGTGAATGACACTCATCCCAAAAATGACCGAACTGATCGTAAAAAAGCAACAACCATAACTTTTATTGTATCAAACGAAAACCAGGAATCCATAACTTTGGGTTCCTGGTTTTTTTCACCAGGAAGATGTTGGCACCGGCGTTGTAAAATTTTGAATTGATCTTCAAACGGTTTGTAAATCTCTTTATGATCAGTCACCACCACATTTTCTTGGTTTTTATGGTTGGCATTTTTTGTCCAGTTAAATGACCCGGTCCACAATTGATCATCGATGAGCGCAAATTTGTTGTGCATGAGGGCTGAGAATTTTGAACGCTTAGAAGGGCGACCCTTCGAGACGCAACTGCGTTGCTCCTCAGGGCGAGCGCCCTTATCACCACGCTCATGGTGAGGAGAAACCGCAGGTTTCGTCTCGAACCATCGTGGTGAGGTTCTCGAGGGGCCGGCAAAAACATACAAACTCACCTTATTTTTTTTTAAAAACGGCCCTTTGCCATACGCCGTATCAACCGACGATTTATCAACAATTAATTGCACATCAACGCCGCGTGCTTTGGCATCAACCAACGCCTGAGCAATTTTCTGGTCGGTAATCATGTAAACAGCTGCATGAATTTTATGTTTTGCGGTGCTGATAAGTTCAATAAGCTTATCAGTTGGCTTATCATCGGGAGAAAAATATACGAATGATTTACTTTCAAGGTAGTCCGGTGGTATGACTACAACAAAAGTAACAATAATGACGGCAATTTTTTTCCTCACGACATTCTCCTTTTTGAGATCCTAGTTGTTAAGCACTTTTATTTTGTGTCATTATTGTAAAATAAGTATAAAAAAAGTGGAGAAGAAGATAAAAAAAGAGTGTAATGAAGGAGTAGTGATGAAGGGTATTTCTTTGCGTTTGGTGCTGGTTTTACTGATCAGTGGGATTTTGGGCTGGACCATTTCAAGTTTTGCAGAAGATGATCAGCAGCGTGTTCAAGATCTTTATAAAAAGATTGGCGATGACCTGATTACGATACGCAAAGAATTTTCTGGCGCGCAACCCAAAGTTTTTTCGGTGCTCGATCAAATTGATAAAATGTATTCCATTACGAAATCGACCATGCAAAAAAATCAGGATCTTTCAAAAGACCTTAAACGTCATGCGGCTGAAAATTTGTGGCTTAAAAATGAGGTTGTGAATGTTCGCAAAGAATTGTCCTCAGCAAAGCAAACGATTGAAGCAACGCAAAACTCTTTAGAAGATGTTCATACCAAGCTTGAAGATGAAAAAAAAGAAGCGCGATTGCTGGCGCAAGAGAAAAATACGTTAGAAGATAAAGTTCAAAATCTTGAAATGCAAAAACCGGAAAAAAAGAAAACATTGGATATTGTCGATGTTGGTGATGGAGAAAGAGATAAGAATCACGAAGTGTTGGCGCATGTTGGCAAGCAACGAGGTCGTGAGTCTTATAACTTCAACCGCACTTCAACCTCAGAACCAAGTTCACCACGTTGATCTTTTACCACTTTAATATTGATATCATCTGACAACAGATATTCAACCTGCGCTGAAAAATCTTCTTGCAGGTTAAAGTTCTTTTGAATTTGGGCATGCAGCTGCTCATTCACATCGATTGAAACAATTCCTTTGATCCCGCCACGTCCTGATTGATCTGAGAAGTTGGGCGTAATTTGAACATATTTAAATGGTTTGGTGATTTTTTCAAAGAAGGTGGTTGCTTTAGGCAAATGCTGCTTGCTTCCCAAAATAATATTGCTGAGATTTTGCATGAGCATGGCCGGAAGATCTGCTTGCAGCGTTGCGTTTTCTGAGCCGGCAAGAATCAACCCCAAAATCTGTTCTTCAGTCAGTTCAGGCGTCGATTCAAGAATAAGATTTGGTTTTTGTAATGAACCGGTCGCTTGGAGCGTGATCAGGTATTTATTGATTCTATTTTTCGCAACCAGATCAATAATCGGATCGTTCATTTGGTTGGTAATGAAATGAATACGACCATATTCAATAAACAGTTTGCTGCGTAAGAATTTTAAATATCCATTTTCAAGATGCACCGTTCCGGTAACGTGTGGTGCTTGCACCAGATCTTGGTTGTGTAAATATTGGATACGAAGATTCAATGCTGCGTATGCTTCAAGAGCAGGGGTACGGGCTTTGATTGGTTTTTCAGTCGTGATGCGAATATCAAACCCAAGATTTGATCGTGATCCGACGGTGCCCATCGGCCCGTAAAAGTTGGTGCTGACGCCTTCAGAAAAAATGTTTTCGCGTAACAATGATTTTTTTAAAACAATGTTGCCCGAAAGTTTTGGTGGGCAGCCAGGAAGCTTGTTGAGTAAAAGATTTCCATAAATGAAACCATAAAAATCGCGCTTCCAGTTTACAAACAGATTATCGATTTGTGCGGGGATGTGCACCATGCCCAACGAATAATCATCGGCAAGATAGATGGTTGCTTGCGGTGATGAAACGGTCCCTTTGCTAAATCCAATCAAAAAATCTTTTAACGTAATTTTTTTTGTTGCCATATTGAACGTGAAATCAGTTTTTAATTTTTCGATTAAATTTCTATTTTCCGGAATATAAAATCTCCCTTCATTCAGTTGTAACGATCCTTTGATATCGGTGAATGAACTTTGATCAAGAACGACTGAGAAGCTGCAATTATTTCCCCAGACCATACGTTTAACTGAATGATCGAGAAATGATTTAATTAAACTGTAATGAATGATCCCGGTGAGCATCGTATCATGTTTTGAGCTGGTTGCCAGTTCAACAATTTTCTTGTCGCGTTTGGTGTATGACCACGTTGTTAGATGAAGATGCGGAATAAATGAACCCTCAACCATGTAATGGCCAAAATTATTTTTTCCTGACAGCGTGATGCCTTGATTGTTGATAAAATATGTTCCTTGATAGGCCTCTTTTTTTTCGGTTACTTGGTTCAATAATTTGAGTCTGTAGTCGCCAGAGCAGGAAACATTTTTGTTGATATGTAGCGAAACAAAAAATCCACGCGGCTTGACGACCCAGTCATCAAATGCACTGGTAACGATAGCACCCAGTTTGATGGGCGCCGTGTTGGTTAATTTCAGATCTCCTGCTTCATCACCAAATTTCCAGGTTGCTTTTCCTGAAAGTTGAGATTGTTCAGAAGTATTGGCCGAGAGTTCGGTCTTTATTTTTGCGCTATCCATGATGATATTATTCAGTGCAATATCAGGAATTTTTGTATCGTTATACCTGATGTTGGTAATGGTTACAGCGCCAGCTCCATTGAATGCAAAATCTTGAGCAGAAAGTTTAAGATCAACAGTGCACGTACCGCGAAGAGGGTTTGAGGTTGTTTTTTGATCAGACTCTTTTTTGAGAACATTCACCAAGTTTATTACTTTATCAAGCGGGAGTGTTCCGGTGACTGCAATATCTTGCTGATGTTGCAGAGCAACCAGGCTGATTGATTTTGTTGTATCGGTGATAAGCGCATGTTTGGTGCCAGGATTCCATTGACCTTTGAGTGCATAGGTGTTGGAAGTATCGATATTGGCTGTTTTAAAATGGGTGTTGGTTGCAAAATGCCATGCAAGATCTTTTTTGTGGTTATGAAATTGGTTTGATCCGGTGATCTTGGTGATAACCGGTTGTTGATCAATGCTGATCATAGCGTTGGTGGTATCAAGCGATCCATCCCAAAGCTTTGCAACTTTTGCATCAGTACTTTTTGCAATCTTGAAAGTTCCAGGCACGTCGAGTGTTATTGTTTTTCCATGCAGTGCAACGTCAATATTGATATTGTACAACGTGATGGTTTTAGGAACTATTTTAAATTTATCAGAAGGCGATGTGGTGAAAATATCACCAAGATGTTCAGCCAAATCGAATGATCCATTGTTATATCCGGTATGACCTTTGGTGTTTGCAAAGGTGAGATACAATTCAATTTTATAATCCAAAAGTGCAAAAGGGGATATATGAATTTTGCATTCACCAAACTGCCACCCAAACTGTCTTTTGCGCGTGGGGGTGATCGCTCCTTTTTTTAGATAGAGCGAGAACGTGAAAAAATTGATGGTCGATCCTTCGGTTGCAATTTTGACATTCCACTCTTTTTCCAAGGCAGTAATAAGTTTGTTTGTAACCGCGTGTTGCACATCACTATTGTTTTGGATGATCCAGAGCGAAAGTATAACGCCAAACAGCAATCCAGAAAGAAGGCGCAGCGTAAAGCGTATCATATTAAATTTTCAGTCCCCGTATTTTCAGGGTTAAAGGTTGTGAAGCTTCCAACCGTTGTTTTCGTAGAGGTACACCCGTATATAGGATACCTGAGATACCGCACAAGTGAAAGCGCCCATCACCTTTTTATCGCGGTCGACGAGGTAGGCAGCGCCAGGGCTGATTTGGCCATTTGTAAAGAATACGGCCTGAAAATGGGTTTGATCATCAAATTTTTGATCTTTTTTAAATGTTATCGCTTGATTGATAGGCTGTGTTGGTGTTGCTGGCGGGCCTAAAACATTGTTAATACTCCCAAATAAAATGGTGCTGGGAAGTTTATAAACGGTCTGTTTGCCGCCGGGAGCAGGGAAAGTATAGCTGTTGGTCGTTATATCGAAAGTCAGTGTTTGCAGGGTATTTGAGGCGAGTGCTTTTTGTTGCAGGTATTTACATGTTACGGCCAATTTTTCAAGTTCGTGGATCAGATGATATCGGTGCATGGAGAGCATGCGAGGGATGGCGATGGAGAGCAAGATGGCCGCGATGCTGATGGTGATGAGGAGTTCGATGAGAGAGAATGAGGGTCGCCCCTCGAGACGGGCTGCGCCCTCCTCGGGGGAACGGAATATTAACAGAGGTGAATTTTTAATAGGACAGTTCTTTTTGTTCATTAATTATCTAATCACCGTTTCCCCGAGGAGCACATATAATGTGCGTCTCGAGGGGTTACTACTTACTCGACAAATACGAAAGCGCCGACCGAATAAGCTGATCGAGCGGGATATTTTGCCCCGTATATTTTTCTGAGAGAAAACCCATCGCTTTGCCAATTTCTTGTTTTGAATAATTAAGCGACGACAAAACATCGTTCACATTTTGCCAGTGAACAAAGCTTTCTTGTTGTTCAATCACAAACGCGCCGGTGCTCACAAATTTTTGAACCTTATGCTTGAGATGCACAATGATTTGTTCAGCTTTTTTTGGGCCAATGCCGTTGATAGCGCTTAATCCCTTTTCATTTTGCAGCGTAATAGTTTCAAGAAATTGAGCAGAACTCATGTTCGAAAGAATGTTAAGAGCGATGCTTGGTCCGATTTTTGGGCAATCGATGATCATCAAAAATACCTGGCGATCGAGTTCATGAGCAAAGCCAAAGAGTGAGGGACCATTTTCAGCGTTCCAATGAAAGTAGGTATGCAGTTCGGTATTGCTATCTTTAAGAATATTTTTGGTGTTGGGGACATTGAGTGAAAAGCCGATGCCACCAACCATGAGGGTGACCGATTTTTCACGAACTTCTTTTACTTTGCCAATCAGATAATCAAACACGTGTATGCCCTTTATATTTTACGAGATAGCTTTATTCACCCGTCCGTTAAATTAAAATAGGGTCACCAGAAAATTCTGGCAACCCTATTGATATTAAATCGTATTTATCGTTTGTTTACAAGATTCTTATATCCGAACTTCAAAATCTAAAAGTTCATCGTGTTCTTTACTGAAAAGGCGCAGATTAAATTTGTTACGGAAGTTATCAGTGGTAACAAAGATAACTTTATTGATCATGCTGCCTGGATGAATGTATATGCGTGATTCATCACTGATCGTGCGTTGTGCAAAATCATGATTCAGCTCTCTATTTGCATCGCTTGATCTGCAGCCTTCAACAGCTGCAGCAATGTAGAATGGCCAAATGAAGAGTCCGGCAGCAGCCCAGGAAACAACACGCCCGGCAGTATTCAGATGAAGCTGTTTTGCAACAAGCTGTGTTGGTTCAAGTTGCAATTCGATGTTTGCAGCATCAAGAATATAGGTATATCTGCTCTTGTTTTTGATGATGAGCTGAATTGGTTGATAGCCTTTATTCAGAATGCGACGGCTAAATGCTTTTCTGCACTCACGCTCGGTTAATGCTTGTGCGCTCACTTCAACATCTTTTTTTTCTTCAACGATGGCTTGAAGCTTTGGTAAAGGCTGAGACTTGTATTTTGCGCAACCTGAGAATGCAAGCATGCTTGCTAAGCCAAGAACAAGCATATTTCGAACGAATAATTTCATAAAAATCCCCCATATTTTGGTTTAAAAAAATATATTCAAATAATAAATATTATTAAATATTCAAAGTGTATTACTTAGTTTTAAAATAATTAGAAAATTTGTCAATAAAGAATAAGGGGAGGATGGAGGGCGTTGCGGTGTGGTATGAAATACCGTATGATTGAGAGGATTGTTGTAGTCGATAGATTCAAAATTACGTTAAGGAGTATTTATGATGATGGGGGCACGTTTTGTACGTTTCTTAGTGGGGGTTGTATCAATCCTGTCTTTCTCTCTTATTCACGCCAAACAGTTCCAAACAGTTCTTCAAGAAATAGCCGATGAGCAACAACAAAGTTACTCTCTAGAAGTTCAAAAAGCTAAAAAAGTTGAAACAAAAAAATATGAATGGCCAGAAATTTGTAATCAGGCAAAAGATGCTGTGGTACAAGTTACCGCTTATACCAATGTGCCACATATTTTTTCCCCATTTAGAACTCCTGATCGAAGTGGTAATGGTGGTTCAGGATTTTTGATTAGCTCTGATGGTTACATTCTGACCAATTATCATGTTGTGCGACATGCTGTTTTTGTGTGTATCCGTTTTCCCGGCATTGGCAAGGAAAACTTTCCCGTAGAAGTGATTGGGTGTTGTCCAGAGCGTGATGTTGCATTGTTACGTATTCTTCCTGAGACGATTCAGTCAGTAACAACGCTGTTAGGAGTGCCAACATTACCTTATCTCAACCTTGGTGATTCAGATGTAATTGATCATAGCGAATATCTCATGGCATTGGGATATCCTTTGAATGTGGAAAATCTTAAAAGTTCGATTGGTGTTTATTCTGGAAAAGAAACATTAGAAATTGGTGAATGTCTGCAAACATCAACACCAATAAATCCAGGTAATTCAGGCGGGCCATTTTTTGTTCAAACCGGTGATGTCATTGGTCTGTGCGTGTTGAAATTGCTTGAGACCGAAGGAATGGCCTACATCATTCCCATCAATAATGTAAAATTGATACTCAAAGATTTAGCAGCCCAAAAAATTGTTCGTTTACCATGCTGGGGTCTTACGGTTCAACCTTCTACGCTTGCATCAGCAAAGAAACGCGGATATCCAGCTGATGGTGGTGTTATTATCACCGCTGTTGAAAAACGATCTATTTTTGATAAACATGGGATTAAAAAGGGAGACCTTTTGTACCAAGTTGGAGCTGAAAAACTTGATTGCTATGGGTATATGAAAACATCATGGTCGGCAGAAAAGACCTATTTTGAAGATGTTTTAGCACGGCATAAATTTGGCAGTTCTGTTCCGCTAACAATCTGTCGTGATGGTAATTTGATTGATGTTACCATTGAAATAACAAGCAAAGAGCGCGATGCCATCGATTGGTTTCATCCATGGATTGAGCCTGACCTTGATTATGAAGTGTTTGCAGGTATGGTTATTGTTGAATCGACGCTCAATCATATTGAAGCATTAAAAAAAGCACAGGCTCGTCGCACAATTGTTGGCGATGATTTTTCTATGCCTCCTGTTTTAAAATATGGTGAAAGTAAAAATCGTACCGAGCCTCGTCTTCTCATGCCTGAGCTGTTTCCCGATTCACAAGTTCATAAAGCGCTTGAGAAAGCGAAATCGATTGAAATGTTTGATATCGTGATTAGTAAAGTAAACGGTATTCCCGTAAAAACGATTGATGAATTCAGGGATGCGGTTCTGCAAAGCGTTGGGCAAGAATTTTTGACCATCGAAACAGAAGGCGGCACTTTTGTTGATCTCTTTGTTTCCGAGATTGTGAAAGAAGAAGATAAGTTGGCGCAAATCTATGGATTTGAGAAGTCTGACCTTATGGTTGCCCTTGAACAGGGAATTGCGGCCCCGGCGGCATAAAAAATTCTATAAATTCTATAAATTCTAAAAATTCTAAAAAAATGACTGCTTGTGGCAACACAGGCAGTCATTTTTAATTTCTATTATTCTTTTCCACTCAATATTTCACCCCTCATTTTAATAAAGCTTGAAAATTATTTTTGATTTGTGGTTTGATAGAGAAGAGGAGATGTCTTGGATTTAAGCGGACATTCTGCCTCAACATCATAGCTATAATTTCACTTTTTGCGTATCCATGGGGAGGGAGACGTATGAACGTATCTATCAAATCAAACAAATCGCCTTATTTAAAAGGCTTTCTGATTATCGTATTGTTTTTTTTATTCAATATCATGGCCATTGGTGATGCTTTACCGCAAACTAAAAAGTTGTCTGCAAGTAAAAAAGCAGCTCCTGATCATGTTTATGGTGGTGCCGCATCAAGTGATCGCGTATTGGTATGGCGTCAGGTTCAGGAAAAGTCACGTGATACTGTTGTACAACTGTTTGTACAGACGGCAGAATTTAACTGGGATCAGCCATTTAAATCGCCAGAACAAGATAAATCGTATGGGTCAGGCTTTTTTATTGATAACAAGGGCCATATCATTTCAAATTTCCATGTTATTAACGAAGCACATGGTATCAAAATCCAGATCCCATCGTTGGGCAAAGAACAGTTTGATGTGATTCCTGTTGGTGTTTGCCCCGATCGTGATGTTGCATTGCTCAAGCTGACGCCAGAATCGTTTAAACGGGTGAAAATGAAATTAAAAAAGATGCCATTTTTGACCTTTGGTGATTCCGATAAAGTGGTTCGAACGCAAGAAATCATGGCGCTGGGCTACCCACTGGGGCAGGAAAAGCTCAAAAGTACGCAAGGGATTATGAGTGGACGCGAAAATGTTCGAGGTGATTCATACATTCAAATGACGGCAGCTCTTAATCCCGGCAATTCAGGGGGGCCATCACTCAACATTGAGGGGAAAGTCATTGGTATCAACACAGCCCGGATGTCATCGGCTCAAAATGTTGGGTACATCATTCCCATCAACGATCTTAAAAGCGTGATTCAAGACCTGCACAAGGTTCGTCTGTTGCGTAAACCGATTTTAGGGTGCGAATTTAACTATGGAACAAACGATATGGTTGAGTTTTTAAACAACCCTGCAGATGGTGGTCTTTATGTTGCACGTGTTTTTCGCAATTCCATATTTGCAAAAGCTGGCCTGCGCGGTGGTGATATGGTTAATAAGATCAATGGGAACCTTCTTGATTTATATGGTGAGACCAATGTTGCATGGAGCGAAGACAAAGTTCCTCTTGCGGCATTGCTGAACCGCTTTGAGCTGGGGCAAAAAATTAATCTCGCATATTTCCGCAAGGGACATGAATATGAGACCACTGTTGATTTTGCCTTGACCAATAAATTACCTGTTCGTCGGTATTATCCAGAATTTGAAAAAATTGATTACGAGATTATCGGCGGGATGGTGGTGATGAATTTGGCGCTGAACCATGTTGCTCATTTTAAACGGAAAAATCGCCATCTTATTAAATACACCAGACGAGAATTTCAATATGAGCCGAAATTGATTATCACCCATATTTTTCCTCATTCTCAAGCTCAGCAAACACGGTCGTTAACCTCATCCGATTTGTTATACGAAGTGAACGGAGAAAAGGTAAAAACGCTAGAAGATTTTCGAAAAGCTATTAAAAAAAGTAAAAAGTTTCTAACGTTAAAGACTGAGGATAGAAAATTTGTGGTTTTATCACTTGAAAAAGTTTTAAAAGATGAAGATCGTTTGACGACCAAGTTTTATTACAAAAAATCAAAGCTGGTCGAAGAACTGTTGGCTGAGAGTAATAATGAAAGATCTGAAAAATCACGACTACACGCTTTATGCTCGGGTATTCAAACCCGAGACCCAAGAAATTATCAGGGTGCTGCTCGAAGTTATCCAAGCCTTTGACCTCTACACCCATGATCATTGCCAACGGGTTGCCCGCTATGCGGCGCTGCTTGCCCAGGCATTATCATGTTCGCCCGATACGGTCGCGACCATCTACTTTGGTGGCCTGTTTCATGACTTGGGCAAAGTAGGAACCCCAGAATCGATTTTGCATAAGCCCGATGTTTTAACATCCAATGAATATGCGGTTGTCAAAGAACATCCGGTAAAGGGGGCGCATATTTTGATGGAAGTGCCCGAGTTTAGAGAGATTGTTCCTATTGTGCTGCATCACCACGAAATGTTTGGTGGTGGCGGTTATCCTGAGGGGCTTATTGGTAACGACATTCCGCTTGGTGCGCGCATTGTCGCCGTGGCCGATGCTTATGATGCTATTACTACCGATCGTGTGTATCGCAAAGCGGCTGACGGAAAAAAAGCTATTGATGTGATTAAAAGTCATACGCCGCAACAATTTGATCCGGAGATTGTTGCGGCTTTTGTGCGGGTGGAGAAGAATTTGTAGAAAGTAAAAAGTTGAGAGTTTTTATGAAAAAATATTTATTGTTAATGTTAATGATGATCGTGAGCGTGACAAATATTTGGGGAACATTTAAGTACCTGCCGTATGATCCAGAAACCAAGTGGGCATTCAATCAATTTTGGAATAAAGGTATTAATTTTAGTTTTCTTTCCTTTACTGATGCTGAAACTAAAGAAGTAGTAGGTTATGCTGTAAGCAAAGATTCAAATAAAAATGAGTTATTAGATATCAAAAAAATTAACAGAGTGTATAGAAGATTAGCAATACAATATCACCCTGATAAGTTTAAAGAAAACAAAATGACTGAAGAAGATGCAACTAAAAAGTTTAATGCTCTAACACGTGTTTTTGAAGCAATAAGTCAAGTGCATCAGGATGAAGATGTAAAAATAGAAGCAAGCGACGAAAGCATATGGGCATATAATGAGTTTAGGGCATTAATATCTGGCTGGAATTTCAAGAAATATCAAAATGTCACTATTCCACAAGAAAATATAAAGCATATTTACTTTGATGTAAAAACATTCCCAACTTTAGATAGTGTTCAGATGGCTGGTCGCCAATTGGAAGATAAATACAATCCAGTTCATGCCGAAGAAAATAAGATGACTGAAGGTGAAGCAAAGAAAAAACACGAAGCTCTAATAAAAATTTTTAACATCTTTAAGGACCTCGCAGAATTAAACTCAAAAAAAGAAGAAATAACTGCAGCCCATGAAAAATTGAACAAACTTATTCAAGCTTATCGTTCAGCAGAAAGCGGTGAAGAAAAAAGAGAAAATGGAGCGGCGATCATTAGTCAGTTCAACAATATAATATTTGAATTAAAATATTTTGATCCTTTTAATCCAGAATTACAAAAATTACAAAACTATCAAGACTTAAATTCTTTAAAATCTCTCTTTAAAGAATTTATTCAATTAATTTCAGGCTATGGATTAAATATCTTCAGGAGCAATGCATCTATGCAAGAAATGCGGGAATCATTAAATGCAATCAAGGATAATCGATTTGAAGCACGAGTTGATAGATCTGCATTGCTCAGTATTCGTGATAAAAAATTATTGAACCAGGTTGATAAATCTTTAGCACAAGCGCTTAATGAAATGTTTGCATATTTAGATATTTTTAACGATCAAAAACAGAGGTATAAAAAGCTCAAGAGCAGGATAGGGGTATTTCGACTAGCAAGAAAAGATCTGGTCGACGCAATAATAAACAAGGATAAAGAGATTTTACAAACTCTATTGGCGACAAAAGATGAGTCAGTACAAAATCTGATTTTACAAGCATTAGGTCTATTGGGTGCAGCGGTCGGGAGGGGAAGGAGCGAAAAATGTTGATCTGAATCGTGTCCAAAATGTGATACGATTTTGTTATGTGCCAATGATGCAAAGTATATACGAAGATTTTGATAGCATAGATTTAAAAGAGATGAAACATCTAATCGAACAAGATAGACTATCGAGTTTTGATGAGCTGAATGGTTATTTTTTACCCATTATACAACAACGTTTGACAACGGCTTCAGACGAAGATAAAAAAAGTGCTCGCATGCTCTTAGAAAATGTTACTATGCCGGGAGTTTCTGAGAATTTTAAAGAATTTGTAACAAAAAACGCATTGTTTAAAGAAATTATAGCCGTACTGCCAGCATCAAGTGTTGCAGAACCTGCTCCTGCACCAAAACCTAAACAGCCAGCACCAAGCATTACAGGGCCAGCTCCTGCACCAAAAACTAAAGAATTGGACCCGCTGGCGATTACATCAGAAATATCGCCACAAGAATTGCTGCAGAGGTTAGGTGTTTTGGTGAAGATATTAACAACAGCTACAAAAGCTCTTGGAACCACGGTAGAACAATATAAAAGTGGTACATTTGGTCAACAAAGATTAGAAGTTTTTATATGGAGCACTATCCTAACAATGAATGCTTTAAGAAGCAAATTTCCGGACGGATTTAGGGAAGGAAGCGTGGAAGAAATTGCCTATAAAAGTGCCTTTAATAAATTACAAGAATTAACAGCAGAGATGTTAGGTCCAGATGGAATGGCTTTTGTTAAGATATTAAGAGAATTCCTGGGTCGAGGAAAAAAGCTTGATGATAAAGAAACAGAAGAATCTTGCAATAACATTATAGGTTATGCGCAGCGTTTGTATAAAAACACATTATTCAAATACCCAGCGCGTATTAATGACATAAGGATTTATATCACAGAATCTAGGTGTGGATTCATAGATGAGCAATTGTTGATAAGAAATATTTTTGATTGGGATAGAGCGAATGCTTTAAGAATTTTTACTGAAGCTCAAAAATGGCTTTTGAAATTAGAAATAAAAAAAATAACAGACCCCACCGAATTTGACAATCTTGAAAAAGCCATGATGAAAGCCTCGAGGTCATTTAATTCATTACATGCCGTGGGGGAGCGAGATGAGGTAATAAAAGATGCTCTTGCACGTTATCTTGTAAAAATATCTAGCGGAAATCCAGAAGACAATAAAATGTTAGCTAGTGCCAAATCTACGGCTGAGAGACTGTTTGCTGACATCAAATCAAAATTAGATAAACCGGATGAAACTTCTGCGTCGCCAGTCAGCCCTTTGATTGAAGCACTTGTCTTGTTAAAAGAAAAACTAATTGCATTGACAGCAGCGTTGGCTGGTTAATACGATTTAATTTTGAAATAAGTTTTTGTGCGGGTGGAGAAGAATTTGTGGGAGAGCATGTGAGGAAGGTGATGAAGAAAAACATATTTATTCAAAATTCTGTACGGGAAGTGATACTCAAAGTTTTGTTATTTGTTTTTTTGTATGGGAGCTTGGGGGTTCAGAGTTGTTGTGGGATGAAGCCTGAAGATCAAATCAGAAAAGACACTGCATTTTTACAAAGAGACTTAATGTCTTTACATAACTTATTACGTGATAAACATATGCCTAATATACGTGAAAAACTAAAAAATCCAGATTTTAAATATCCAGAATCATATGAATTTTATTTGCACGAAAATTATGAATCAAAAAAACAATCAAAATCATGGGTTGAAGTAATTGATCTTATGCGCACAAAATTCAATGAGTTTAATGATTTAAGAGCGAGATTTGATGCGCAACCTTCAACAGAACAACATGAAAAGGACTTCAATGCAGGACGGCAACAGCTATTTTCTAACCTATTACAAGATTATGTAAGATTACTTTTAGGGCCGTTAGCACAAAAACCAACATCTGTGGAGGAATATGATAATTGCATAGAGCTCCTTAAATTTTCAGCAGAAGGGGACGAATCTTCTTTGCGAGATCAGGGCGTTTTAATTGATGATATTCAGCAATTAACCAAAGTAATAGGGCGGCAAAAAAAGAGAGAGAATTTTCCGAAAGCAATCCGCGTAGTAAATTCATGGGGAATTTCGTTTGGTAAAAAGGATTTAATATGGCAAATATTTTTAATCTACGAAAAAGGGAGAGAAGTTTTACAAAATAAAAATATACAAACATCTGATCTTACTGCTGAAGAAATGAATACATTGTTCTCGTATTACGAATTTTTTAAAAACGAATCTAAAATTACAAAAGAAGTTGAAACATCTCTGAAAGAAGCAATTAAAAACCTCTTAAAAGCATATTTTGAAAATACAGGAGTTAGTGATGTTAATGACGAATCAATCCAGAGTTTTTGTAATGATTTTATACTTTTACATAATCAGTCCGAGATAACTCCTGATATTTTCGAAATTCTTGTGACAAAAAAATTGCAAGAACTAGCAAAACTACTACGCGAACATTTTCAACAGCATGTAGCGACGAGAACACGATGTTCAGGCCATAAAAGCGAACTTTTAGGCTTTTTTGAGCCAGTTGAGCTTGTCAAAGAAATAGAAAAACAAATCATCTACTTTGAAAGATTCCCACAAGAACTTCAAAAAAAATATGCGAATTTAATTGAACCTTTACTCGCTTTGTCTCAAGAGGATGTAGAAGCTATAATGAATGATTATGAAGAACGTGTGCCGAAGCCAAATAATTGGCTTGCTCATGATTATGAGGCAAAAATTACTTTACGAACCCTTGAAATTCGTTTAGTAAAAAATGCTTTTGAAAAATTAAAAAAAATAAGACAAACAATAGAATCAAAAAGTGTTGAGGCTCCTACATCAGTTGTGTCTTCGCAAGCACCAGTTATACCTGAAGATAAAAAGATCGAAGCTCCTGCTCCAGCTATTGTTGAATCGAAAATAATTTCTCTTGGGCGTCTGCGTGATATATCGGTAGAAGATTTGAAAGCCGCTTTAGATCGTAAAGCATATGGTGTTAATGATAAAACAGAATCAAGTGGTAACCCGTCGTCTCTTCTGGATTATTTCCTTGCTACTGAAAAACCAGATCAAGCGTTATTACTCATAGAAAGAGGCGCCATTCCTGGGAGAAATAGTCTTATTTCTGCTGCTGGAATTTCTGACCACAAAAAGGCTCTAGATCTTGTTAGGGGGTTAGTTAAAAAAGGTTCCTTCATAAATGGTGTTGATACAAAAGGAATTACCCCACTTATGAACGCTACGGTTGAGGGCAATGAGAGCGTCGTAAAATATCTTCTTGAAAAAGGAGCAGATCCAACGATAAGACGTTCTTGTTCTCGTGACAGTGGAATTGCAGAAGAAGACGCCTTAATCTTGGCCATCAAAAATGGTTTTAAACCTATAGTTTTAATTCTTGTGGGCAATGATCAAATTAAGCTTAATGAGACATATGATACTGGTGCTGGTAACACAATAACAGCTGAAAAGTTTGCCCAGTTCATTAGCAAAGAGTATCATTTGCATCAATATAGAGGCATAAGAGAAAAAATGACGGAAATTATTCCATTGCTTACCCCAAAACCAGACATCAAAAATGTTGAAGGCCCTTCAACCCCAACCGATCAACTTACTCAATCCCTCACCATGCTCAAAGGTAAATTAATCGAACTCAGTACGGTGTTGGGGGCTAAAACAGGTGAACAAGAATGGTGATTTGATTCGCCTTCGCCAGAATACCCAAGGCGTTTTAAACCTGGGGCGAAGACGTATAGGCTATGGCGCAATTAAGCTGAGCGCTTTATTTCACGGTTATTGAGATCTTTGCGCGGGTGAAGAAAAATTTGTAGGAGAGAGCGGTGAAGATAAAAGTTTTTGTGAGTTTATTTTTTTATTTTTCGTTTGTTTTCTCTCTTCATTTGCAAGGCATGAGTAAAGATGAAGAAAAACTTCAAGAGTTAACAACTGAAGTAGGAAGACATCTTGAAAATATGAAAAAGCAAAGAGAAGAAAAGAAAGAGGCTTATCCACAGGATTACAAATATTATTATTTTAATTTTGATCAAGGAAAGACAACAAGTAAGCTCGGATCATGGCTTGATTTATTGCAGGATGCTTTTAAAAAATATGAGGATTATGTAAAACCAGGGCCTAGCGTTAGTACACACATGACAAAACCGGCCCCGAAAAAAGAAGTATCAAAACCACTGAGCGATGCAATCTTTCAAATTTTTCAGCTACTTTCAAATGGTTTAGACGAAGCATTTGATGATCCTAAAAACATTAAAAATTCTGAAGTATCTGTTGATTTTCTAAAAGCTTTACTCAAAAAAGATCAAATTGCGTTACAAAACATGCTGCCTTATTGGCAAGATCTGCAAGAATTTATCAATCATTTTGTAGCACAGAACAATGAATCACGGGAAGTATTTGTTGGTTTTATATTGTTATTTCGTGGCCCGCTTGTTGAGCGTAGCATTGGAGATACTTTCAGAAAAGAGTCAAAGCCAACATTTTTGACATTTTGTGGCGATGTTCAGATTGTTTTATCAGCACTAGAATTTAGTGACAATCAACTATCTCATCTCCAGGTTTGTTTTAAGCGGGTGGTGGAGAAACGTGCAAGTGAAGCTTTAGCCTCGATCAATAAAGATAGCGACCAAGATTATGTCGATGAATTGAAAAGTATTTATGAAAATTATCAAGGTGTTAAAGGTTCGCGGAGTGAAATAGGAAACAAAGATTATTTGGTTGAAGCACTTCTTAAGGATTATTTAACGCATCGCAAAAGATATTCTAAAGAAAATTCTAAAGTTTTACACAAAACATGGGACAATCTTATGGATTTATTGTTTGGCAAAAAATCGGATGATAAAAGACCAAACAAAGAACCTGATTTATCAAAAATTACTCTTGAAGCATTCCGACAATGCCTGCCAATTACGTTAGATCAGGCCATGGTAGAGGTACCAAAATTGCTGGAAGAACATAATAAAAATATGAGCATTGAAAGTAAGGTGCATGACGTTTCTGGAAAAACGATGGATGTTAAAGCACTGTTTGCTATGGTACAAGATTTGTTTACTGATTATCAAGCTGCGAGTGGTGATGAAAAAAAACGATTGAGTGAGAGCCTGAAGAAGGTTCTACAACAGCTTGGGGCATGCGTTGACAAAATTATAAAAGAATACGAACTTTTTTTAAAAGAACCTAAAAAATTGAGCAATGATGAATTAACTCTCGCAATCGAAAAAATCAATAAACTACAGCAAGCTGATACATCTTTTTATTATCCAGAGCTAAAAGCAATGGCTTCTTTAGGTGATATTCCCAATGAAGCTTCATCAATAATCGAACCAATTAGAAATGTATATAACAAAATTCGACTATCTTCTCTCCAATCCTTTGAGATGTTCAAAAGTCTAGAGACCGAGCGAGAAGCAAGAGTTTTGGCACAGCCCGTTATAACATTTACAGATGAAATTGCAATGATTGCCAAAAACTATAATCCATGGGTGGCGGGGTCTCGTAAAAGTTACGAACTTGGACGAAGATATGATGCTATTAGAAAAGTTTTGACCGTTGCAAAAGCGGATAGAAAAGAGGTTGATTCCTTTTTACAACAGATTAGAAACAAGCCTGATCTAAACCAACTATCGAGTGACGAAGCTTTTCAACGCTTATTTGGAGGTGTTAAAGAACCATCAGGGCTTGATCAATTAGTTGCATCGTTGACCATCCTCAAAGCAAAATTGATCGAACTCAGTACGGTGCTTGGTGGTTAAATCATAAAAATACGCATCAACGTATCATGCAAGAAAAAATACAAGACGGCGCCAAGCGAAAGAAATGGGCCGAAGGGGATGCGGGTTGAGCGATCTTTGCCCGCAAACACCAAATACAGCCCACCAAACAAGAGACCAGAAACTGAACCGATCATGACGGAGAACCAGACGCCGAACGGCCCGAGAAATGAACCGATCATGCTCAACAGTTCCATGTCGCCAACTCCAAGCCCATCTTTTTTGGTTATGCGTTTAAAAATGAATGCAATCAGCCAGAGTGCGCCGTAACCCAGCATCGAACCAATCATACTTTGTTGTACCGAGATAGCGGTAAAACCCAGAAAAGAAAAAAGAACACCGAGTGGAATCATCCAGACGGTGACGAGCTGTGGAATAACTAATGCTTGCAGGTCGGTCCGCGTAGCAACAATTAACGCGCTGAAAAAAAGCAAATAGGCTACTGTTGCACCAAAATCTTGGGTAGGCGTAAGGCCGATACCAAGCAGATAAGAACCGATGTTGAAGTGGGGAGTAAAAAAGTAGGTATACGACGAAAGATAGATGTAGGTGGTAAAAATAAATGCGGTCAAAATTTCGACAAAGGGATAGAGCAGTGAGATGGGTGCTTTGCAGGTTCGGCATGTGCCGCCGAGCATAACCCACGAAATGACCGGGATGTTGTCATACCACGCGATCATCGTGTTGCATTCTGGGCAGTATGACCGTGCGGTGAAAAAATCTTTTTCTGCGGCCAGGCGGTAGGCGACAACATTAAGAAATGAGCCCCAGCATAGTGATGCGGCGATGACGAAGGTTAATGTCAATAATAGTTCCATAAATTATTCCCCTCTAATTCCTGCTTTAATCAAATCATGAATATGCAACAATCCAATAACCGTTTTTCCTTCAACTACAATCAACGACGTAATATTAAACGCTTCCATAATTTCCAGCGCCTTGCATGCAAGCATATCGCCCGGGATTGATTTAGGATTACTGATCATGATATCAGCTGCCTTTTTCTCAAAGACTGCCGGCCCTTGGTTGCAGGCACGGCGTAAGTCGCCGTCTGAAATAAAGCCAAGTAAATGATTGTTTGTATCGACAACAATGCCGACACCAAGTTTTTTTGAGGTGATGGTGATGAGCAGTTCTTGAAATGATGCGTCAGGATAAATAAAAGGCAGGGCATTACTTTTGTGCATAAGTGTTGCAACATTGAGTAATAACCGTTTGCCCAAATCGCCTGCCGGATGATAACGGGCAAAATCATTTTTATTAAAACCTTTGAGCGTGCTGGTAACCACCGCCAGTGCATCGCCGAAGGCAAGCATGGTGGTGGAGCTGCTGGTTGGCGCAAGGTTGAGTGTGCACGCTTCGTTTTTGAAAGGGAGCACAACGGCCATGTCGGCAAGCGTATTTAAAATGCCGTGATGACAACAGATTAAACAGGTGGGAATGTTTTGTGCTTTGAGCAGCGGCAAGATGTATTCAAAATCGGTGCCCGATCCACTTTTAGAAAGTACTATAAAAAGATCATTTTTTTGAATGGCGCCTAAATCGCCATGCAATGCATCTTGAGGATGCAAAAAGATGGCGGGGATGCCCAGGCTTGAGGCGGTTGCAGCAAGTTTTTGCGCAATGAGCCCCGATTTGCCGATGCCCGAAAAAATAACCTTGCCGGTGATGGTTAACATCAGCTCGACAAGGTTGTAAGCATTTTGAGGAAATTGTTGGGTAAGAAGATGTAAGGCTTCTGCTTCGTGCGCAACAATCGAAATTAAGTTGTTGGTGATGGTTGCTGCATCAATCCCTTGAAAGCGAGAAGACACTTTTGGCATGTCTTTCTGCAGGGAGTTCATACAGATCCTTTCTATTGATTTTCGGCGTGATCTTCTTCTTTGATATGACGGAGTTCTTGTTGTACCGTATCAAGAAGGGAATTCATTTTGCGAATTTTTTCTTGTACCTCATCGAATAAGAACATAAGATCTGGCGTGTAACGTCCATTAATACGTTTTGCAATTGCAGAGCGCATAGAAGATTTGTAAAGCTTGAGCATTTTTAATGCTTCATCAAAAGTTGTTTGAGGATCATCTTGCGTGTAGGTTGCAAAGTAGACGTAACAAATTCCCGTGTCAGCCGAAAAATCAACCCGTGTGGGATAGACTTTTGCAACAGACGGTTCGTCTTGAGCAAGAGATTGAAGAATTAACGTGAATTCACGAAGAAAGAGGGACTTTTTTTGCTCCCTCTTTATTTCGTGCGATTTTAAGCTAATCATTAATTAAAACCAAACATTAAGAAAGCAAACGTTCGGCGTTCTTGAGAAAGTTATTTTTGATAGCACGCATAAGACGTTTACGCTTTTTTTGCGTAGGTGGCTCAAAGTAGACCTGACGCTTCATGTCGCGTACAACACCTTCGCGTTCAATCTTTTTTTTGAGCTGTTTCAGGCATTTTTCGATGTTGCCTGTAACGTGCATCTCGATATTATACTTTCTTGCCATTGTGTAAAAACACCATCCTTTGGACGAGGGAAAGGTTAAAAATTTTACTAACTATTCCCGATTATACGGAAAATAGGCTATTTTGTCAAACTCGAAGGCCTAGAATCTACCCAGAATCTGGCTAGAAGCAGAAGGAAATACTACCCAAAGCGGTGGTTGTTCGATAGACCCGAAGCCCACTGATGTGGCATTGAAGACCGAAGCCAAAAGCGAGGTTTTTGTTGATTCTATAGTCAAAACCGATATTAGCCTGCTGGTTTTTCCAGCATGACTGTTCGGCCAAGATTCGAGGGCCGTCGCCGTCTTCAAACGCCTTTTTTCGTGTGGGATCGCATTCGTTGATGGTGAACTCATCTTTATGGTGCTGGGTATAGATAAAATCGCAATATATCCCAAGCCCTTCTATCCAATCTACTGCTTTAAATGATATGTTTCCGTACCAGGTGACGCCAGGCCTGTTGGTAACGCCTGTTGTCCATGGAATGATGCCGCTTTGATTTTCGCTTGAAGGAACGCGGTATTTGACGAAGGATCTTTCTTGAGCAAACAACAATCCGGTACCAAAGCTTGTTTGGACCGATTTAGGAAAATCAAAACTCAGAGATGCTTCGGTAGTGACTGCAAAATAACCATCATTGCCTGATGGAACTGAAAATGGCCTGTCTGGGTCGGTTTTATTTCCTGTTGGAAGCCATACACCAACTGAAAGATGGGGGATTACGGTACAAACAACATCGCCATCTTTATCTTTGAATTTACGGGGTATGTTGCAATACACTTGTGCATGGGTATCTTCAAGACCGGTATGGCAAAATTCTCCAAGATCAAGATCAAGTTCTTCGGCGATGTCTTCCATTGTTCGAGGTGTTAATAATGTGTTTTCTACGGCTGTGAGCTCTGGTGTTATCATGTTAGGATCAGTTTGTGGCGGTACTATAGGCGTTGTTCGATCGAAGATGATATTATCATTTCTGATGTGAGCAATGCCTCCTTTGACGATTAAGCCAAAGTTATTACGCCAATCAAGTGAAATTTGTCCACGTAATCCAATTTTTTCGTATTTTACTCTAACTTTATCAAACAACCCAGCATCTTGAAGCTGATTACCCGAAAGCGGGATTGTGGCACTTACATCAGGTATGAAGAGTTCTTCGTCATCAAGAAAGTCAAAATTCATTGTTTTATTTTCTGAATCTATGCCTTGCAAATCAGTTTTTATGCCATCAATTACCGGCGTTTGCTTATTTGCTGGTTTTGCACCAGATCCAAAGTAAATGCCATACATATTCCATGCTCCCAATCGATTGCCGGCAGGGACCTTGATCTCTTCGCCATTTTTTGCCGTTGCCGTATGTTGGAAAAATGGCGAGATATGTATTGAAAGTCCGGATCTCGCTTTTTCTTTATAGAACTTATCGGTTCCGTACACCGTGTGAATGATTTGAGGATCCCAAAGATTATTCATAGGCGTTGACTGACAGTATGAGATACATGCTACGACGAAGAATAAAAATATCGCAGACATCAATCTCTGTTTTATATGGGCTTTTGCGATCATCTACTTCCCTTCTATTTTTTTTGAGGAGTATTGCATCAATAAAATGCTTATGAAATGCTTCATGTAAAAATATATCCGTGTTATAGCACTATTGCAATCACCAGGTCAAGGAGGTGTGAAAAAGAATATTGAAAACTGCTAAGAATTAAGCCAAGCGCCGTAGTGTTGCTCGGCAACATTTGTTAGAACCACAGCATATATTTTTTCTGGATTGTACGGAGGAGTAAGAGCATTTTTTGCCAATTCATCAGGCTCAAGGTCATTAAAAAAATTGATAAGAGCGTCAGCATTAAGCTTTTGAAAATAATATTTGCAATAGCTTCGTGCTTGGTTGCATTTGATTACAATAAAATCTGGTAGAGGGGTTTGATGATAAGGGAATTGACGGAGCGCTCGTAACAGTAATTTTTTGTTGAGGGTCAAAAGTTTTAAAATATCCACATCAGCGGGATTAAAATCGGTTGTTGCAAAATCTGGTGATTTTTTATAGATGGGGGCAAGATCTGCTAATAGTTCATGTTCTTCTTTGGTTATTGCACAAGAATCTTCAGTTTTTTCATCGTTGGGTGTTATTGCTCGAAGAATTAATGTTGTTTCAAAAAGAGCGGTCAGTAGATATCTTTTGAGATCGCATGTGCCGATTCTAAGCCAGGAAAAATACATTTTTTTTCCTATCGAAACATCAGCCAGACGTACAAGATTTTCAAGAGGGGCAAATAAATCGGGATAAGAGCGGTTTCTTGTCTCGCTCGTTAATGTTGTTTCTCTCCAATCATAAGGTGAAAAATCAACGCATAAACTGACAAAAAGGCAGAGCAGAAGTTGCGTTTTGGTTTCATTAAGATTGTTTTGCAATACTTGGTGAGCGTGGCTGTTCGGCACCATGCTTTTTGTATCGACGGGGCTGCTGTCAGCAGTTTTTGATGTCTGTTGTTTTGCGATCTGTAATCTTGATACATCATCACTTAAATCAGCAAAATCGCAGGCCGATGACGATTTACGTAGTCTGGGCATGCTCTTTGCTGTTGATCGTGATTTATGCTCAGGTATCATGCACCAGAGTGATTGATTGCATGAGATGGTTAAGAACACAAGAATCATTATTTTTATCTTCATAATTTCCTCCGAGTAAAAATTATTATCTTGCGTAGATTTCTATTCTACGTTACGTGATAAAAATTAGTGAATGCAAGGCTTAAAGAAAATGAGCGGTGGAAAATTAGCATTGTATGTATTGTTGATATTGATTTGCAACGATAACGTGATTGTAGAGAGCTTCGGGGTTGTAAGCTTCGACCGGCTTTGGATCCCATTCTTTTGCAGCTTTGGCAAGTTTTTTTGGATTTGTTGTTGCGGGATCATATAAACATACAAAATGGTGAGGGGTTGTTTGTGGATCAAAAGTTTTGATAATGCCCATATTCCTGAGGTGTGTAAAAGACATACCATCAAAAAACTTTTCTAAACTGGCCATGGAAAGATTGTTTTCGCCACCGTATTCGATGATATACTTTTTAACAGCTTTTTTTGGCTGATAAAATAATGGTAAGTTGCGCAGGTGAAACAAAAAAATTTTTTTATTGATCGCCAGCGCTTGTTTAATGAGAGAGTGGTCTGAAAGCATAGAGCTTGGAAACGAAACACCTGCATAGGCATCATAGAGCATGTTCATAACTTTCATATCGTCAGTGGTAAGAGGAGATGGTAATGTGGGTGGCACACGTTTTTTAGCTTTTGGAGCATAATATACTGCTTCTGAAGAGCTCGAAGATGCAGAATTGCCGGTATAAAATTCTTTTAACGCGGCCCATTCTCCCGACGTATAACCTGCATGTTGTGCGCAATCGTCCAAGTTTATTTTTTCGTTTAAAATTATTGATACAAATTGTTCAACAAATTCACCGAATGTTGCCGAATCATGTGATGCAAGTTTTTGCTTCAATACCGGTAATTTCATGCCAGCTTGTTCGGCAAATTGGATATAAAATGCGCGATACTCTTTAAACTGATTTTCATGTGCTTTGTCTTGCTTTTTTTTGCTTGAATCTTTTTCTGTGCAGGGGTCTGCAAAAAATACGTTGGCCAAGAGCTCTATCAAAGAAAGATGACTGCGTGAACATGTTTCTGGCTCGTAGGGTTCTGATGAAGAAGGTTGGCATAAAATGCTCATAAAAAGCATTATGGTAGTTATAGCAACTAAACAAGCATGTTCAGCTTGGGCAATATTATTATCGGTTAAACATGCATTTGCAATGTTATTGATATCTAAAAGCCGCGTGATAAACGCGCAACAAAAGTATGCACCTTGATCATTAGATTCCCAGAGATTAGTTGCATCATAATCTTCATTTTCATATGACGTATGCGTGCTAACCCAAAGACCGAGCAATACTTGGGCTTTGAGCTCGGGGA
>Ga0207111_10026_pt1 | contig 47265 bp, 39 predicted proteins | sample Alteio_BWMinHeat_71_FD_153577 | JGI IMG/M metagenome (GOLD analysis project Ga0207111, IMG submission 153577) | Enriched cells from forest soil in Barre Woods Harvard Forest LTER site, Petersham, Massachusetts, United States -... | ecosystem: Environmental > Terrestrial > Soil > Temperate forest >... | reverse complement strand
TTTTTGAACGAGCAACCTGGATTATGGGTGCAATTTTTATTTTCGGGTCTTTAGGTCTTGCGATCTTAAAATCTAAAGAAGTCAGAACATCACGTCTTCAAGGAAGCTCGAAATTAGCACATACATCAAAAAGAGCTATTACTGACCGTCTTAAAACAGTTACAGCAGATATGCCACAAAGATCTATGACTGATAATACGCAATCGTAAGAATTTAGGCGCTCCTATACTTCGAGACGGCCTACGGCCTCCTCAGTACGAGCGCCGATTTAGAGTCTTACCGATACCAATATTCTACGTGGGATTTAGAAAATTAAAAAATAAGGGGATCGAAGCGTGTTGATTCGATTTGCAAACTTTCTTGGGAGTATTATTCTGGACGGTTGCCATCATCTTGGCAATGTTGGAGTTTTTGCTCTTGATGCTCTTTCGACACTCTTTTCGACCCGCTTAAAAATCAAAAAAGTTTTCTTTCAAATGAGTTATATCGGCATAGAATCTCTCAGCATTGTCATATTAGTTGGCGTTGCTGTAGGAGCTGTGCTTGCATTACAAAGCTATGTCGGTCTTGAGCGATTTGGCTCAACACAATTTATTGGTCCCATTGTTTTTCTCTCGATGACCCGAGAATTCGGGCCCGTCTTTACTGCCATTATGGTTATTGGTCGAGCAGGTTCTGCAATGACCGCTGAAATTGGCAGTATGCGTATAACAGAACAAATTGACGCACTCCAAACGTTATCTATAAACGTCCACCAATATTTAATTGTCCCGCGAATTGTTGCAAGTACACTTATTCTCCCGTTTTTGGCAATTTTTTGTGCACTTTTTGGTATTCTTGCTGGCTATATAACGTCTGTATATCTTTTAGATATTAATCCTGAAACTTATATGGAAGCTGTACGAACCCACGCAGAAGTTAAAGATATTGTTAACGGGTTGGTAAAAGCGCTTATTTTTGGTTTTTTGTTTTCAGTTATTAGTACCTATAAAGGCTTTATCACCAAAGGTGGCGCAAAAGGCGTCGGTATTGCCACGACGCAAAGCGTAGTATACGCGAATGTAACCATTGTTATTGCTGATTATATTCTAACTTCTTTAATGTTTGCAAAATGATAGAACTCATAAATCTCAAAAAATCATTTGGAACAAAAGTTATTACCAATGGGCTTGACTTGACCATTGGCGATGGCGAATTTCTTGCGATTATTGGAAGATCTGGCGAAGGAAAATCGGTTCTTCTTAAACAAATAATCGGTCTTTTAAAGCCCGATTCTGGAAGTGTTATTATCGATGGGCAAGATATTACCAAACTTGCTCCCAAAGACGCAGCAAAAATTTTTAAAAAATGCGGTTATGTGTTTCAGTTTGCAGCGCTTCTTGATTCTCTTAATGTATTTGAAAACGTTGGCATAACAATGCTTGAAGATGGTGAAAACCCAGAAAAAGTACGGCCCATTGTTATTGAAAAACTTCGTAATGTTGGGCTAGGAGAAGAAGTTCTTGCGAAATTTCCTGACGAACTTTCAGGCGGTATGAAAAAACGGGTTGGACTTGCTCGAACCCTCATGCTCAGCCCAGAAATTTTGATTTATGACGAACCGACAACTGGTCTTGATCCGATAACAGTACGACTTATTCATGAGCTTATTCAGCAAACACATGAAGCTTCAAAAAAACGAACGTCTATTGTTATATCGCACGATATTGAAATTTTTAAATTTGCTACGCATGTTGCAATGCTTCATGAAGGCAAGATAGTCTATACGGGGCTTACCAAAGATATTTGGGAATGCAATAACCCATATATTTATCAATTTATTCGCGGCCTGCCAGAAGGTCCAATTAAACAGATTGGTTTTGAAAAATGAGCGCCGTCGTATCCCTCTACTCGCTCGTAAAACTCGCTCCATCGGGACGAACGGCTTTTTTAGAATAATAACAGGAAATATATATGATAGATAACCCATTTATTTTAGTTATCGACGACGAACCTGCAATATTAGAGACGCTTAAAGATTCACTCGAAGATGAAAACTTTCGCGTAGAGACACTCTCTGATGGTACAAAAGCTCTTGATGTTATTGGAAAGATTGTACCCGATATTGTATTACTTGATATATTCATGCCAAATTGTAACGGTATTGAATTATTAACTAAGATAAAAACAGAGTATCCACAACAAAAAGTTATCATGATTTCTGGTTTTGGCAGTATTTCGATAGCGCTTGATGCCGTAAAAAAAGGTGCGCTCGATTTTATAGAAAAACCCCTTAATTTCGATGATGTTCTGGCAAAGCTTTTATTTTTAAAATCAGAAAATGGGCATACGCAAGAAAATATTCTTGAAGAAGATTATGAGCGCTATGGGATTATTGGTAAAAGCTATTTATTTAAAGAGCTCATGTATCAAGTGTCACATTTAGTAAAACTCAAATACCCACTGTTAATATATGGCCCTGCAGGAACGGGTAAATCGTTACTTGCTCGTTATATACATAGTAAAAATCATAATACTCATAATAATTTTACGACCATTAATTGCTCGGTAATAGAAAAAAACGAACACATAGATCGGGAAATTTTTAGATCTCCCGGGACGGTATATTTAAAAAATATCGATCAATTGTCTCTTGCGTTACAAAAAACCGTGCTTGGTTATCTTGAACTAAGTTTAGAACAAAATAGTACAAAAACCCCACGTATTATTGCTTCGTCAACGCGTCCATTATTTGATTGCTTACAAGATGGGTCTTTTAACCCTATGCTTTTTAACAAGCTTAATATTACCCCACTTGAGATAAGCTCTCTGAATAAGCGTCGTTATGATATCCCATTACTGGTCGATTATTATCTTAAAAAAGCAAATAGTCTTTATGAAAAAAACGTCGCGTTTTCAAATACAAGTTTACGATTATTACGAAATCATACCTGGAAAAGAAATATAACAGAATTACAAGAATTATTAGAATTGTTAGTCGCACAAACAACACCCGATCAAACAATTATCGATCATCAAACATTGCTCGACTCTCTTGACGAAAAAGAGATAACGTTTATCGAAGAACAATCGTTTTTACGCTTTAAATCACTCGAAGAAGCTTCAGAAACTTTCGAACGCAATTTCTTGCTCTATCTTCTTAAAAAAAATCGCTACGATATACATCAAATTTCTGATAGATTAAACATGAAACTACCGCAGTTACGAAACAAAATGTTGGCGTTAAATATCGAATGTAAAAACTAACGGCAAATAATATTTGAGAACTCGTGAGGACAAGATGGACGCTTTAACATCGCAGCCTATTATTGACCAAATTAAAGAGACAAGCCCTCGTTGGCAAGATCTAAAAAACGAAATTAAAAAAGTTATCGTTGGGCAAGATCACATTATTGACCGGATATTTATTGGACTGCTGAGCAATGGTCACATTCTTTTAGAGGGTGTTCCTGGCCTTGCAAAAACAACGTTAATTAAAGCAGTCTCGCAAGCACTTGGATTAAGCTTTGCCCGCATTCAATTTACTCCCGATCTTTTACCGGCAGATCTGGTCGGAACGCTGGTGTATAATCCAAAGACGCAAGAATTTCAAACAAAAAAAGGCCCTATTTTTGCAAACTTAATTCTGGCTGACGAAATAAATCGAGCACCTGCTAAAGTTCAGTCTGCATTACTTGAAGCTATGCAAGAACATCAAGTTACTATAGGTGATAATACGTTTAAGCTTGAAGAACCGTTTTTGGTTCTTGCAACACAAAACCCCATCGACCAAGAAGGTACCTATCGTTTACCTGAAGCACAAGTCGACAGATTTTTATTTAAACTCTTGATGACCTATCCAAAAATATCCGAAGAAAAAGAAATTATTACCAAAGCGTTTAGCCCACAAGAAATTCGCAAAATTATAACACGTCAAGAAATTGGGTCAGCGCAAGAGTTGGTTAAACAAATTTATATTGACGATAAAGTTATTGAGTATATTTTATCAATTGTTTTTGCATCTCGAAGCCCAAAAGAATATAATTTGAGTGACATCACCAATTTAATTGAATACGGTGCATCGCCGAGAGCAACATTGGCTTTAACGTTTGCAGCTAAAGCACATGCATTTTTGAAGAAACGGCATTTTGTTATTCCTGATGATGTCAAAGCAATAGCAGCAGATACTTTACGCCATAGAATATTATTGACTTACGAAGCTGAAGCCGAAAATATAACGACCGATCAGATCATTCAGAAAATACTCCGTGTGATCCCAGCTCCTTAAATTCGGCGGTTTGCAACTTTCTCATGTTTTACTTGACAGGGAGAGTCATGCGAAAGTATCTTCGTAGTCTATAAAAAGGGAAATGTGACTATGAAGCATCAGTTATGGATTCTCAACAGTACTTTACTGGTCTTGTTTTTGGTAGCAATCACGCTGAGTGATACGCTCAAAAAGGAGCCTCCTGTTTGGCGTCCAAAACGAATTATCATCGAAGAACTCGAAAAAAAAAAAATTCCTACTGTCGCTCCATCCTGGGAAAAAATTTATCAAGAAGATATTTTTGATACGTTTGTTGCACAAGTCATAACACCGGCTCAACAAACGCTGACTACCCCTATTCCTGAAATCAAACCTGCATTTATTATTCCCCCTCCTGAACTGAAAAAACAAGAGTTTGTCGCGCCACTTAATGTCACGCTCAAAGGTATTATTATTTCTGCAGACGAAAGTAGAAACGTTGTCATGATTGCCGATGAAGCCAACAAAGAGGGCATGTATCATCTTGGTGAAATGGTCAAAGATGCACAGATTATTAAGATTGCGCGCGACCGTGTTGTACTTTTACGTGCAAATGGTCAGCAAGATGTTTTCTTTTTACGAAAAGATGATAATCTTCAGGACCCTACATCACCTGATCGTTGGAAAATTGCGATAAAAAAATTTGATGATCAACATTATGATATTGACCCGCGTGAATTTGGCAAAGAAGTTGGAACGTTGGGTAGTTTACTTGAACATGCATCGGTTATTGGAACAGCATATCATCAAGGTCAACCTGTTGGCGTTCGTATCGGTGCGCTTGCCCCAAATGACGTTGGTGCTGTTCTTGGGTTACAACAAAACGATATTATTACTGCAATAAATGGTATCAGTGTTGCTGACTTACAAAATAGAATAAATATTTATAACAGTATCACGAGTATGCCATTAGGAGACTCTGTTCAGGTATCGCTTCAACGAGCAGAAAAAAATGTTATGATGACATACAGGCTTGCTCATATAGAAAAACCTAAGCGCTACACAACAATGCCTGGTATCAAAATGGTTGGACAGCCACAACAAGAATTAGCTATGAGTAAGTTGCAACAACGTGAAAAAGAGATTCGCGATTTTAATGCAACACATGATAATTCGCGACAACAACAAACCGTAATGGATATACGAAAGCGATTACTTGAGAATTTGCAAAATCGTATACGAAACTCTCGTAATAGATAAATAACTAGATAAATAAGAAGACAAAAGAAGATAAAGAGAAGATGTTAGGAAAGTAACTTATGAACGTAATGCGAATATTCATTCTAATGTTCTTTACATTTATTATGCATGTTCACACCATGGCACCTCAAATACCTCCTGCGTCTCAAGTTCCATCGGGGCAATCATCGGGACAAGCAACAGATATAAGCCAACTTACAATGCCCATGATCCCAGTTCCTGGAGCTTCCCAACAAGCGTTACCTGATTTAACAGCTGCTATCCCGGGCGCAACAGGACTCGTGGCACAACCTAGTTTGCAGGCACCAACCAATCAAACAGCATTCGCTTTTGCAGAACAACAACCAGTGCAAAACCAGTCAGCTCAGGAACTTTTTCAGCAAGTTACGCAAACTCAAGCACCAGCAACACCCCAGCCGTCGCTCGTACCAACAGCTCCTCAATTTGCTGGACAACTTGCTGCAACTCCCCAACAAATTTTTGCACAACCGGTTCAACAATTTACGCCAGCCCAACAAATTGTATCTCCGGTCCAACAAGCTTTTACACCTCCAGTACAACCAGCACAAGTTCAACAACCAGCGCCGCAAGCCCAACAAGTTTCTGTGCCTCCAATACAATCAGCACAACCTGCGCAAATAGGACAAGCACCACAAGCAACTCAACCTACATCACCAGGAGCTATTCAAATTCCTGGTGAGCCGGCACCAAAAGACGAAGCTCCTAAAGAAATTTATCTCAATTTTGAGAACACCGAACTTGCAAGCTTTATTAATTACATGGCTGAGATCAAAAACTTAAATATTATTCCTGATTCTGCTCTTGAAGGTGCAAAGATCTCATTAACTATTCGAGAGCCGCTAACAGTTGATGGTGCCTGGAATATTTTCTTAACCGTACTTGAGATGGCAGGATTTAGTATTATTAAAATCGGCGAAGTGTATAAAATTATGCCGAAAGATAAAAAGCTTCTCCAACCACTTCCTGCGTATATTAACGTGCCTGCAAGTACGCTACCCGATAGTGACGAAACCATTCGGTATGTTTTCTTTTTAACCAATCTTCAAGCAACGGATATCGAACCGTTACTTACCAGTATGTTAAGCAATCCCCATGTTGCAATTGCACAAAAAGAAGTTAATGGTTTTATAATTACCGATAAGTCGTACAATATAAAAGCAGCAGTAAAATTAATTCAAGAACTTGATCAAATGGGGCTCCCTGAAGATGTTACTGTAATGCGACTGAAAAATGCAAACGCTATAGATGTCAAAGCAACACTTGATGCGTTAATTGCAAAACCAGAAGGGAACCCTCTTGCGCGACTTCTTGGAAGACAAACTGAAAGCACGTCGACGTATTTTGCACCAACAACACGCGTCGTTGCTGAAGAACGTACAAACTCTTTAATTCTTTTGGGTAAAAAAGATTCTACACAACGCATAATCGATTTTATCACAAAACATATCGATACTTCTTTGGAAGCTGCAGAATCTCCACTGTATATTTATGAATTACAATATTCAGATGCAACGCAAGTTGCTGATATTTTAACGCAAGTTACAACGCAACCTGATTCGACAACGGGACAAAATGCAAGTAAATATGGCGCCGTTCGCGGTGGGGTAAAATATTTCAAACCGATAACATTCAAAGTTGATAAAGCAGGAAACCGTCTTATTATTTCATGCCCAGACAAGCAAGACTGGCGTCTTTTAAAACAAACGATAAAAGATCTTGATAAAGCTCAGCCTCAAGTTGCTATTGAGACATTAATTGTTGTTGTCAGTGTTACTGATACTAAACAACTTGGTGGTGCAACGCGTAATAAAAAACACGGAAATATTGGGAATAATGTTGACTTTCAAGCCGCAACATCGGTTATTGCAGATCCAGCATTACAAACTGATACAAAAAATGGAACAAATCCAATCAGTCTCTTGGGTAATATGTTTTCTCAATTAATCCCTGCACAAGGACAAACGTTATTGTCATTTGGAAGTGACACCAACGTTTGGGCAGTGTTTAGAGCATTACAATCTCAAGTAAATGCTTCGGTGTTATCACAACCATTTGTTACCGTAGCAAATAAAACTGAAGCAAACGTCGTTGTTGGAAGCACCATTCGTGTCGTAGATTCTGTATCTGGAGATACCAAGGGCTTTAAAGATGCCGTTGCAAATACCAATATCAAATTGGTCCCTCAAATTAACCCTGACGGTATTATTGGGCTCGATATCACGTTAACTATTGATGATTTTATAGACACCGCAGGAACCGATATAACTAATAAAATTTTAAAAACCAATGTCACGGTTGCTGACGGACAAGTGTTAGTTCTTGGGGGTTTTGTTCAAACAGAAGTTCAGGAAAATAAAACAAAGACCCCTTTTCTTGGTGATATCCCCATTATAGGTTGGTTTTTTAGAGATCAAGAACGTATTTTAACGAAAAATTATACGTTTGTTTTTATGTCGCCAACCATCGTCAAACCACGTCAAACACCTGGTGTCCAACTCTATAGCAAGCTCAAACTTCACAAAGCAACTGATGAAATTGAAGACAGCGTTGAAACGAAACAAGTTATGGACCCAATTCATAATTGGTTTTTTAATCCTGATAAAGAAAATTACTCCCATAAAGTTATCGACTTTGCGAATGCTCGTTATCAGCCAACGACGGTAGATATTAAAAACGATATATATTATCGTTCACAAACACAACGTGAAGAAGAAGTTGCTGATATAAAAGCAGCAATAGAAGAAAAAGAAGCACGCGAACGCACCGCAGCACAACCACGAGTTTCTTCGGTCAGAGATGAATTTCATGAAAACGGAAAACAAAAAGAAATAACTCCAGCGCAAGCACCAGCATCAATGGGTGACATAACATCTGCACAAACACCCGCACAAACTTCAGCGCCAATGGGCGACACGACACCTGCACAAACACCCGCACAAACTCCAGCACCAATGGTCGACACGACACTCGTGCAAGCACCAACACAAACTGCAGCTCCAATACAGAGTGTTTTAACACCTGCGCAAACACAAGCACAAACGAGTGCTCAAAACGCACCAGCGCCAACTCTAGAAATAACCGACAAAGATCTTGAAGCACGTCGAACACAATTAAAAGCTATGATGGCACAAGAAACTCAAGTAAATTCTCAAAAACGAGAAAACTTTAAAGATCTTGTCGCAACGCAACCGGGACAACCATCGCCTGAAGAACAAGAAATGTTTGCTGAAAAAAGAAATAAACTTAAAGAATTTTTAGCCGCTAATCCAACTCTTGCAACAAATAGCATGAAAAAATTAAAACAGGTAAAGGCACACGTATGATAAAACAAATTTTTTTACCTGAAAAAATTGGTCATCGTCGCATTCTATCTGAGCATATTATTGGGTTAGGAGTTCATGACGATGCGATCACGTTAGCATATGTCTATGCTTCAAGCAGCAAAGCTATTGTCGAGCGCTTGCTTATTCAGCCGATTGAAGAAGGCGCTGAAGATACGCGTGTTACGCGCTCAGCACAGGCTATAAAAAAAATAATGTCGCATATAAAAAAATATGACCAACTCAGAATATCTATTCCAGCATCTCTGGTGCTTTTTAAAGAGCTTGAAGTACCGTTTCTTGATAAAGAAAAAATTCGCATGATTCTTGATTATGAAATCGAGTCTATGCTCCCATTTTCACTCAACGAAGCGATTATCGATTTTATTATCACGAAACAAAATAAAGCTCAGGGAACATCGCAAATTCTTGTCGCGGTTATACGAAATCACGACTTGCAAAGTGTGCTTGATATTTACACACAAGCAGGTCTTGAGCCTGATACTATTAGCATCGATCTTTTTTCTCTTTATGGTCTTTATTTGCAAATCCCAGAATATCGTAATATACCCCATGCAAGTGCTTTAATTGATCTGGAATCGCACACAACACGAATTGCTTTCTTAAAAGATGGCGAATTGCGACTCACCCGTTATATCCCACGAGGCCTTGCAAGTGTTTTTCGCGCAATTAGCGAAGAAACAGGTATGCCCATTGACCAGGTTACTCAAAAATTAAGCACCCAAAGTATCGGCTCACTTCCCGATGACGCGTTTGGAAAATCGGTCCAAAAACATGTGATTAATTTTTTGAACGATATTCAGTTTACCCTTAATTCGTTTAGCTTGAAATTAAACTATTATGATGGTGTTGGGAAAATTATTTTTGTTGGTCAAACGAATATTATTAAAGACTTTATCCCATACTGTAATGACACGTTACAGATTTCATGTGAAGCATTTGATTGTAAAAAGATTTTTGAAAATAAAAAAATTAAAAATAAAGTTAAAGACTTTATTAATCATTGGAGTTTATATTCAGAAGCTCTTGGTACGGCATTACCCCCTGAAGAACACGCGACATTTAACCTTCGTCGTAAATCGTTTGAACTTTTACAACATGGGTTAATTATTAAGCAATTAATTACTGCCTGTTCTATTGCTCTTATTCTTATTGGCTCTGTTGCAATAAGTGGCTATTTACAAATCAGTAGACTTCAAGCACATGCAAAAAAAATAGAAACGACTGAAATTACTAAACTAAAAAAATCTGGCATTTTTCCACGGGATAAGTTTCCTAAAAAACCAACACTGGCAAATGTTGTACGCGAAGCTGAAAAGCAGGTAAAAGACAATATCGAAATGTGGGAGCCATTTGCTCAAACACATGTTGGTATGTTGGAAATTTTAGCTGAGCTGACAAGAATTATTAATAAAAAACAGTATAATACGACGATTATTTCAGTTGATATCAAAAGTAGTAAAGAAGCAAACATGCTTATTGAAGTAGACGGATATTTTAAATCAAAAACGGGTGAAGATAACTTTATTTATTTTGAAGAGCTTGCAACACGTTTCAAAGAATCGCCACTCTTCAAGCTCTTAGACAGTGCGCCAACGCCTGCCGAAGAAAAAGGTGTTAAATTTTCAATCCGATTAACCCTGAGAGAAACTGAGAAGTAATATGGAATTTCTCATAAAAATTGCGCGCTTTGTACAAGCGCTTAATAAAAAAGAATTTGAACAATATCTGCTTGCTACGTTATTGGGCATAGTGATACTTATTGGTATAATTTTATATTATGTGTATAACACAAGCTCGACTTTACTGGTCACTATTAAACAACTTGAAAATCTTGCAAACAGGTCTGCTCAAGTCTTAACTGATAATCAACGCATTCAACAACAAGAAGAACGGTTTAAACAAATACTTGAAAAAAATCCTGATTTTACGTTAAATGGCTTTTTTGAACAATTTTGTCGCGATATGAACGTTACCCCCGAAACCGGATGGTCAGCCCATTCAGAACAAATAAACGATAAGATGGAAGAAATTACGATTCCTGCAGTATTTAAAAATCAAACAACAGAGACACTGGTAAAATTTTTAGAAAATTTAGAAAAAAAAGATATGGTGCACACCAAAGAACTTCACATACACACAGAGCCTAACAAAAAAATAACGTTTGATATTACGCTCGCGACGAATCGTTATAACAAAACAGAGCTTGATTGAAAAATTATGGAGCAAAGACGGAGCTTATTATGATAAAATTTTTCATCAACATTTTTATCTTGCTTATAGCTATTTACTCTTCGCTGTCAGCAGCTATACCTGCCCCCCAACAAGCACCGATGATCTCACCCAATGTTTCAGTAACTCAAACAACACCTCAACAAGTAACTAATATTACTCAAAACGTCCAACCACAAGCTACACAAAATCCTGTATCAGGTGATCAAGCTTTGGGTGATATAAGCAATATTGTAGCAACTGATCACGCCATCGATCAACATGCATTTGATCAGTTCGTACCTGGCCAACAGAATCAAACTCAAACGCAAACTCAGTCACAACAAGCACAGCAGACACCTTCGTCAATTCCTGCAGGTGCGCAGGTCGAAAAAATTTCGCAAGAAAAAGAAAATCCAGACGAACCTACTGATATTTATCTTAATTTTGAAAACGCTTCTTTAGGCAGTGTATTAAACTATTTGGCTGAACAAAAAAAAATTAATGTTCTGCCCATCAAAGAACTTGAAGATACCAAAGTAACGCTGACAACAAGAACGCCATTAACGCTCACGCGTGCCTGGAATATCTTACTGACATTACTTGAACTCAATAATTTAAGCATTGTTAAAGTTGGTAATCTCTATCGTGTTGTCGCAAGTAAAGACAATGGGCAACAACCTTTACCAACGTATTCTTCTGCAACCGGCACAGAACCTGAAGATCTTCCCGATAATGACATGGTTGTTCGGTACGTTTATTATTTCAAAAATATTAAAACCGAAATGGCCAAAGGGATTCTTTCAAAAATGGTCGATGAAACAGGAATTATCGAAAACAAAGATCTTAATGCCCTTGTCATAAAAGAACGTTGCTTGAATATTAAAGCTGCTATGAAAGTCGTTAAAGCGCTTGATATGGGAGGCTTACGAGAAGAAATAGCAATTATACCGTTAAAATGGGCAAATGCTACGACTATTGAAACGCTCTTTAAAGATATTTCAGGTTCAGATGCAGAAGACAAGACAATACGATTTCTTGGGCCAACATCACAAAAAGAAAAAGCCTATTTTTCTTCTGCAACAAAAATTATTGCCGATCCTATTCAAAATAATTTAATACTTTTGGGCACATCAAAAAATCTCAATCGTGTTAAAAACTTTATTTATAAATATATCGACGTACCAATTGGCGATGCTGACTCACGTCTTCATGTTAAAGAAATTCGTTATGCAAAAGCAGAAGATTTAAAACCGATTATCGAAGATATTATCAAACCACCTAAGGGGACCTCTGAAAAAGCTGTTGTTTCCGAAGGTGGCTACAAAGTTTTTGAAGACGTCGTTATTGCCGCAGAAACTGCCGATTTGGGTGATGGCAAAACAGGCCGAGCCGGTGGTAACCGTTTAATTATTGCGTGCAATCGTGATGACTGGACACGGCTTGAAGAGTTTATTGATAAGCTGGACAAACCGCAGCCTCAAATCGCTATCGAAGTTATGATTATCAGTATAACCGCGAGCTTAAATCAAGCACTTGGTGCAAACCAATTCTTACTCAAGGGTAAAGCTCCAGGTCTTGGTATTAATAGTGGCGAAGCTGGGTTGCAATTTAACAATTTAGCCAAACCTATTCCCGCCCCAACGACACCTACTCCAAATACAAAAGATTTCAGTTATTTAGATCTTGCTCTCAAAGGGAATGATCTCTCGGGAAATTCAACGCTTATTACATTAGGTCGAGCAACGTTACCAGGACAAGATCGCAATACAGCAGACAATATTTGGGCGATTATTCAAAGCATTTATGATATGACTAATGCGCACGTTATTTCACAACCCTTTCTTGTCGCCAATAACTATCAAGAATGTACGGTAAGTATAGGTGAAACCCGAAATATTCAAGGACCACTTGAAGCTGGTACGGTAAACTTGCAACCTAAACAGGATGTTATCGCCAAACCTACAAAACAAAGTATTAAATTAACACCATATATAAATTCAACCGGCAATGTCGACCTTAAAATCGAAGTTATACTTGAAACGTTTGTCGGTGAATTAGGGAGCGATACAGGCGGTAATACGAACACCAATAGTGTTGTCACGCGTGCAAGTATGGCTTCAGGCGAAGTTCTTGTGCTCGGCGGTCTTACCAATACAAAACTTAGCGATACGACGTACAAAACGCCTATTCTGGGAGATCTCCCATTTTTAGGAACATTCTTTAGAAGTAAAAACAAAACGAAAACCGATCAAAATCTGTATGTCTTTATCAGACCAAGTATTATCAAACCACGCTTTGAAGGCAACCCCGATGAATATACGCAGCTTAAGCTTGATTATGCAAAATATCAGCTTATAAAAAATGATACCTATGCCCGAGAAACTGACCCTATTCAACGCTGGTTTTTCAAGCCATCAAATCAAAGTGTTAAACAAAAATTATCTGATGCTCGCCGCGGAGTTTTAAGACCTATTGATGACTTTGCATACGGCAAAGAACGTCCAATGACAGTCAACATGCAAGAAGATCCGTACTTTAAAGTTTCAGAATCAATCGCTAAGTTTAAGCACCAGCGAGAAATTGCTCTTGCTAAAAAACATGCGCGCGTTGCGTGAAAAACTACTTCTTTTCTCCGTTATACGAAATCGACCGGTCGACTTCAATACAGTAGCGTCTAATATGTTCTGCAGCCTCTGCAACGTCATCCATCACGGCGATAATATTTTCATCGCCCTTGGTGATAAGACCTTGTGCAAGTGCACGAGTATAAATCCAGTCGATTAAGGGCGTCCAATATTCTTTACTTATTAAAATAATAGGAACTTTTGCCATACGATTGCATTGTACTAACGTTACAATTTCAAAAAGCTCATCTAATGTCCCAAACCCACCAGGAAAAACAACAAATCCTATAGAATAACGTACAAGAAGCCATTTGCGAGCAAAAAAATGATCTAAAACGATATTTTCTTGCACATACGGATTAACTTTATCTTTATTTAAACGAATCAAACCTATGCCAGCCGAAATAACTGGCGGGCAATGTACGTGATTCGTAATTTTGCACTCACGAAGATATTCGATTGCACCCAAATTTGCAGCTTCCATAATGCCGGGGCCACCACCGGTAATAATAGAAAACCCATCTGAAGCCAAAATTTTTGCCATTTCACTTGCTTTTTTAGCATACTCACTATCAAGCGCAAGACGTGAACCGCCAAATATCGTAATCGCCGGATGCGGCAATATTGTCAGTTTCCACATTCCCCACAATAATTTAATATTGGTTTTAAAAAGACTTTTTAAGAAATGCCAATACTCTCGTAATCTTCTGAACATACTCCCCCTTCTGAGTTGCAATACCCGCAATGCATAGTTGTGCTACGCAGACGTCATCCCCGACTTGATCGGGGATCCAGGCAAAACCCACGATACAAACCCCAAAAATCTATATTTATCACAACAATATTTTTGCAGCTTCAACATCAATATCATCAATAACAATCGCTGCTATCGCACGACAAAATTTAAGAGCCTGAGCCAGTGTCCGCTGATGCACATTACGTCCAACAGCAACACCACGATTCCCACCAATATGAATCTGATGATATAAATCGTTTAAAAAAGTTTCTTCGTTCTTAAAAGCCCCGCCTGAACAAATAACACCTGTTTTCCCCGCTGCAGCAACTGCTTGTTTTAATAACTCAGCACTTTCAAAACCAGTAGATGCTGCAGGAGCATTAACTTTGACAAAATCAGCGCCCAAGCATGCAGCAACACCGGTAGCTCCTGCAATAATATGTGCGTCACGCTCATTCGTTACTGCTTTGCCGCGTGGATAAACCCACAATATCGCGAGCAAGCCATGTTGATGCGCCTGATAAATTGCTTGTCCAGCTTCAGCCATCATTTGAGCTTCATATTTACTGCCGAGATATAATGTATAACCAACACCGACGATATCAAGCCCACTATTTTTTTTAAGTTCGGCAACTTGTTCTACCGATGTGATACTTAAACTTAATGGATCTGAAATTTCTGTTGGCACCAAGTTACTTTTTGCGTTTAACTTTACGATATATCTAATATTACGATACTCAGAACCATAATCTGCAATTAACCCCAGTTGCGTTGCAAATGCACTAATCTTTGCGTTATTCGCAATTTCAAACAAATGTTTCGGATCAGCAGACTCTTCGGGAATTCCATCGCCATAAAAATCGTCATTCAAGTGTTCGATCTTTTGATCGCCTGCAAAAAGAAACAATCTGTCGGTATTAAATGTCGTTCTGAGATAATTATCTTGATAAAGATCATGCATATTCTTGGGAACGGTAAGCGGGATATGCATGTCTGACCGTTGAAATACTTTTTTTCCATTTTTCATACTATACGTGACCTATAATTTAAATACCCCGTGTAAGCAATCGCCTTTTCCTGGCGCTCGTCCTGAGGTATCGAAGGACAGGAGCGCGCTCGAGCTAACCCTAAAAACTCAAATTAGTTTCTTTTTTAAGCATATAGAAAAGTAATCCTCAAAGTCAGCAATTCAAAGAAAGAGCAAAAAAATTATGGTTTTTTGTTTGGATCATAGTATAATTTCTTCACCATTTTTTTGATGTTGCAAAAAACACTTTTTTTGGTGTTTTTTGGCTGAGTATCAATTGTTTCAATTTGAAACAACTAACAAAAAAAACAGCATTTTGTTGTTTTTTTATCGAAAAAATACGTGTGTTTGTTTTATTTTTATTTCTATTTATAATTATAATCAAGTATTATGTTATATACTATTTTATAGGAGGTTACTTATTTATGAAGAAGCTTATTGTTAATGTACTTATTGTTCTTGCGCTCCAAGCAGGTTTTGTTGGGCACTCTTTTGGTATGAAAGGTGGAGCAAATAGAGATAAAAGAAAAACAATGAAAATTGAAGTTGGGGTTTTAAGAGATGTTACAGAGTCTCTTAATGTGCAGAATCTTCTCATCTGGCTCAATAAAGATTTCACGCCAGAAGCTCTTGAAACGTGCATTGACTCTGAAGCGTTACAATATCAAAAAGGGGATTCAGCTGAGAGGGTTAACAAGAAAATTATTATACTTGCTGTTTCCATTAAACGTCTTGAGCAGGAGAGAAAAACCGCTAACTTAATACAAAAAGCCCAAGACAATATTCTACAATTAGTTATTAGAAATCATAATCAATTTAACGAAATAGCAAGACAGATAAAACTTAAACGTGATCTTGATAGAATAAAACAATGTTGCTGGGGTGCGTGTTCTAACTGTTGTAATAATGATACCAAAGAAGAAAATATTCCCGAATTTATTTTACCTCAACAATTACTCCAACAATTTCAAGCTTTAGTGAAAACAAAGTTTGATGAATCCAAACTACCTTTTAGAGATTTAAATGCTAATATCGAAAAAACGTTAAAACCAGAATTACAAGCGTTAAAAAAAGCAATCAGAGACGCATTTAAAGAGGCGGTTCTTAAGCCAATCTTAGTAAAAAATCAACAACTGCAACAAGCGATTCAAGAAGAGCTCGCATCTTGTTGTGGTATTTTGTCATGTCTTGCACCATGTTGGAATTGTTTTTTTAGTAAGTGCTGCGCACTACCAAACAGAAATAGTAAAGTCGCACCCGATAATAAAGTACCCATGGAACAATAAGCCTGGTTAATAAATAAGGGGAATGTGATGAAAAAGCTTATGGTAAAATTATGTATAGTTCTCGCACTCCAAGCAGGTTTTGTTGGGCACGTGTGTAGTATGAATCAGGACAGCTTCACCTTAGAAAGTCCAGATACACCTAAGGGAGCACAAATACCACCTAGATCAGTGCGACTTGATGTTAAGCAATTAACAAAAGCGCTTATGCATGGTTCAGTAGATGGCTTTTGTAATTTGATCGATGATAGAACATATATCACACCAGAAGACATACCAGCCGTAATAGCTATTCTTGAAATTCTAGAAAATCATGACGCACAGCTTCAAATGCTCAACAAGCTCGAGACGCTGAAAATTATTGAGAATAAATCTGCTCATATTTTGAAAATTTCTCCTCCAGGTACTGTTGAACAAGACGATCAAAAACAGGAAGTATCTCCTGAAGTATCTCTTAAAAAAATGATTCAAAGAGTTAAAAATTTAAATACAATTACTGCTGATCAATTACATTTTCTAAAAATGGCTATGGAACAAGCAAGACAAGAGCGTACGCAAGCAGAAGAAGATACGAAAAGAGCATTAATGGAACAAACAAGATTAAGAGAAGCTCTTGCAGCGGCACAAAATGCCCATCAAGAAGCACAAAGAAAACTTGATGTTAGAGCTCGAGAAAGTTTTGGCGGCGGATGCCATGATGGTTGTTGTGGGTTTTTGAAGTTATTGTGGAATAATACCACGTGTGATAATTGCTGCCTATTATGCAGTTAATGATTAGATAGATAAACATGTATATATGGAGGTTATGATGAAAAAGCTTATGGTAAAATTATGTATCGTTCTCGCGCTCCAAGCGGTTTTTGTTGGGCACGTCTGTAGTATGAACGCGGGTGAAAGGCCCCTCAAAAACGCCAAATGGAAAGAAAAAAACCAACATGAAGCAATTCCGGCTAGATTTTGTCCAGACATAGTAGACGCATTTCGGGATGCCTGTGCAGATAACTATGTTAATGGAGTAAGAGCATTATTAAGATGCTATTCATTCATGCATCTAGACATAAGCACTAAAAAGATGGTTATTGAAGAGGCTATGAAGGGTCGAACTTATAAGACTGCGATTAATAACATACTTCTTGATTACCTTAGAAAATTAGAAGCAGCGCCACAACAAGTTAAGAGACGAAAAAATAATAGACAAAATCAAGAAACTAAACGACCTATGGTTGTACAAGCAATACAAGATGATGGTAAACTTCCAGCGGTCAAGCCGATTGTACAACACCAGCCTACCCATCAATTTCGTCATAATGCTTGTTTACCAAATAACGTACGACTTGATAGAGTTACTCAACGATTGACTGCCTTGAGACTAGAGATTGATCAAGAGCTTGCCCAAGGCCATGAGCGTTTACAACAAAGACTTAGAGACGATAAAGAAATGATTGCAGCAGATACAAGGCAAGGGGAAATGGGGAAAGACATAGAAAAGCTTGAAGCAGCTGCTGGGCTCTATGAAGACGGTGTGCAAGACGTAGAAATGAGAAAAGACTTACAAACACTTGAAGCAGACGCAGGGGTCCATGAAGATAATTATGAAGACGATTTTGAGTAAAACACTTATTTTTCTCGCGCTTCCCATAATGTTCGTTGTCAACATGCAGGCAATGACTGAGCCAACGGCCCAAGAACAAACTGGGCAACAACTGGCGATGACTGTAGAAGAAGAACAAGCTCAACAGCCAGGTGTCCCTATGTCTCCAGAATCAGGATCTTCGGCAACATCATCTGATGGTAAAAATTCTGCTACTGCTTCCCCAGGAACTGCTCGATCAATTCTTAAAAAAAAACAAAATGGGGGATCACCAGGTACTGATCGCCACCATCTTCAAATACAATTCCAGCAACTGGAGATTGGTAAAAAGAAAGAAAATAAAGATCCTGTGGCTCATTTTTACCATGCTTGTAAGTATAATAATATAAAAGATGTCGTGCGTTTAATGTCGGAGAATAACTTTTCATATGACATACTACAAATTGGCGCTGTAAAAGCTGAACATTCACCGTATGTGAAATGCTATTTAAGTAATATAATTCAGGCTTTTGATGAGCATGCACTTTTTGAAGCGATAACAGCAAAAAACGTGCGTTTAGAACGCCAGGTGGCAGATTTAGAACACCAACTCGAAGCATTGCGAAAAGAAGCCAAAAAAAACAGCTGCGTTCTGCTATAAACCAATAAATTGTCATAATAATGCTAATTTAACATTTCAGACTGTAAAATTCGTCAAAAAACTGCGTTTTTAGTGCTATTTGCATAAATAATATTTTCTATTATACTTAAAATAGTTCGTAAGAATTATAGATTTTTAGTTATTATTATGGAGGTTATTATGAATAAGAATATAGTTTTCAAAGCAATCATGTTATTTATTACGTTACAAGCAGGTTTTATCGGGCTCACGTATGGTATGAAAAAAACTGGTACAGGGATAAAACGAAGCCAAGTAGCACCATTACCTACTGCAGGAAGTGGAGCAGATGAACAATCAAAATCAAAATCAGGATCAAGTTCAAATTCTGATTCTGGTGACAAAAAGAAAGCTGGTCAGGCTAACGCTGGTAAAGCAAAACTTGTAGTCGTAGCTGCAGTACCTGCCACGGGAAATGCCCCAGCAAAAGTGGTTCTTGCAGCACTAGTATCACCTAGAGCAGGATCAAGCTCTGAGGCAGATGCACCTGGAAAACCACAATTACTAGCACCGGTAGCACCCAAAGCACCAGCAAGATCTCCACGCGGCGGCCGCAATTCTGTACCTGTTAATCCAAGAGATCTTCCAGCTGAACAGCAACTAGAAATTTATTGCAATCAAGTATTACCTACAAGTCTTCAAAATTTATTCGTGAGTCATCCAGCGCACAAGATGGGAACCTCACTTAAAGATGGCGGCCCTTTTGATAAAATTTTAATTAAACGTTATATCGAGAACTATTCAGATGAAGCTAAAATTTTTACAATTCTTCAAACGTATTATATACACTTACTAGAGCACGAAATTGCAGTAGTTAAACAAAGTATTCCAGCTGATAGCAAAGCAGCAGGTGCTCATAATGGAGTTAATGCAGCACAAGAACAAAGAATACAAGCTCTCGAAAGTGCCAATAAAGAATTAGAAGAGCGTTTACGAGCAAAAGATCAAGGTCAAGTAGACGCAAAAGAAGTAGAGAGAGTACGACAAGAAAACGCACAATTGCAACAAGAAAACGCGCAATTAAGACGAGATCTCGCAGCATTGCAACAAGCACCCCAACAAACTCAACAACGTCAACAAGGTCAAAATGGTCAAAATGGTCGCTGTGTTATTTTATAAAATTATTAAATTAACGGGTGTAATGTTTTGGTCTATCAGTAGGCGAAACCTCACCCGTTAACTTAATGTTCCTGTGAAAATCATGTCCGCTCCAGCGGTCAAAAAGACATTCTTATTCTGATCAGCCCAGCCGATCACTGACCCACCAAGCATAATTAATTCGATTTTTTGATTTATTTCAATTTTATTCAAGTGTAAAAGCGTACCAACAATGGCTGCAGCCCCCGAGCTGCATGCTTGCGTTATGCCACAGCCACGTTCATAGACAAGAACATGGTAACGGGCATGCGATTCTTCCCATACAAATTCGATATTACTTTTATTGGGAAACGCTTCGTGCGATTCAAGTAACGCACCAAACTGTTGTAACCATGGTAACTCTATTTTTTCAAAAATAATAAAATGGGGGTTCCCGATACTGGCAACATGGCCCTGAAAAGTTCCCTCAAAAATCGTAACTGTTTTAATACCTTCGTAATTAATTGGACCCACGTTGTTGGTGATAAGAATATCTTGGGTATCTTGTTCGATCTCACAAAGTATCATGCGCTTGCCAAGCTTGATCGAAAATTTTGCAGGGAAGTTGTACTCGGTAACAAGATAGTGCGTAACACAGCGTAACCCATTTAAGCAGGACTCTGCTTGAGTTCCGTCTGCGTTAAAGATTAACATCTCAGGAATTTCGTCTTGTTCAAAACGCTTCAGAATCAAAACCCCATCAGCGCCAACGCCCGTATTACGATTGCATATCTCAATAACAAATGCTCGCCAAGACGCATCGTGTATTATTTTTTGAATGTAATTCTCTGGTTGTGCATACCAATCGTATACAACAAAGTTATTACCGAGTGACTGATATTTAATAAAATTTTTTATCATAATTTTATACTATAGAACTCTCGTTTAAATAAAGCTTTCTTCTTCCGTTCACCAACGTTTTATTAAGTCTTAATCCACCCACTAATCTTGCTAATTCATGAACACTGTCATATTCGCCAAAACATGCATAACTACAATAAAAATCTTGCGCTTCATCAGATTTGCGCCAGACCGATTTGCCATCTTGCGTACAGCCTGCACCGCACGTAGCACAACAAGCGAATAGTTCTTCAAGCATTGATGGCGTAAGATGGTTAGGCGATGCAAGATAGCCGTCAATATCAGGAGTACCAAACTCGGTAACACATGCAAATTTTAATATATTGTTAATAAAACGTTGCATAAAAACCGTATGTTTTACGTTATTGAGCATAACGATTCTCACGGGATTATTTCGATATTTAGTGATCTCATCCCACAAAATTAACGCTAACCCACAATCTACAATATCGTTATTCAAGCAGTGAGCAGCGTGTAAAAATTTTTGATACTGTACATGATCACTCAAAACAGCATCCAAAAATGTCACGAGATCTTTGGGTGTTTTAATTTTTTTTGGAATAAACTCACCATATACCGTAAACGCTGCGTTAAGACGTTTTAAAAGTTCTTCAAGTTCAAATACCATCTCTGCAGGCATATCTTTACGGCATGATAAAAATTTTGTATGTAATTTTTCTAATTTTTCTTGCAGATCAGCTTTCCATGTATTTGAACTGATAAAAGCACAAATATCTTTATGATCATATCTTGTCGTTAATAAATCAAATGCCAATTGCCGACGAAAATAATGTCCTTGATCTGATGCTTGATTTTCTAATATTACTGTTTTTAACGTCGGTAAAAGAACAAGAAATTTTGAAAATATTTCTGAAGCTTCACTTCTAATATCAGCCCCCTTTAAGCGAACGTTTTTTTGATCGCGTAGGATAGCGTTCTTTCCCCTTGTTAAAGATCTTACGGCTTCAGTAATAAACGACTTTTTATACAAATTCAATCGTGCAGCTCCCTCTTTTTTTATTTCACATAAAATAAGGGTATCTCGATGATTTTTTATTGAACGAATTAATCGATTAAATGTTTGATGTTGCACGGTAACATCTTTGCTTTCATGATCAACAGCGCCAAGACCAATTATTTCTATCTGGTCTCCGACAAATTTAAAACCATGAATAAGTGTTGCTTCTGTTTTGCCCAATAAAAAAACAAACAAAAATACGAACTTAATCTTCATGCCCCCGTCTCCCCCCTTCTAGAAAACTATCTACTTCACGCCCCAGTTTTAATTTTTAATTCTTGGGTTTGTATCGTGGGTTTTGCCTGGATCCCCGATCAAGTCGGGGATGACGGCTGCGACACCAACCGTAGTATTTTGGTTCTGGTTATGATAAATAATTTGTCCCAGCGTTGGCGAATTCATAAACACTTTATTCAAATACGCACGGCCAGAATCAGCAAGTATGACAACCATAACGTCAGTTTCTTTAAGCTTTTTCGCATATTCAAGTGCAACATGCATAACAGCGCCACTACTAATACCCACCATGATGCCATGGTCTTTTGCCAATTTTTGCGTCATAACAAAAGCGTCGTCATCGCTAATAGGTAATATTTCGTCGACAACTGATTGGTTAAACGTCTCAGAAATAACGTCGATCCCAAGACCTTCGACATTATATGCTTTTGGTTCTTTGCTTGAATAGAAAGATGTTTCAGCGTCGATACCAATAATTTTGACATTTGGGTTCTGTTCTTTTAAATATTTCCCAACACCTGAAATGGTCCCACAGCTTCCCGCGCCGGTAATAAAATGGGTCACTTCGCCACCTGTTTGCGCCCAAATTTCAGGGCCAGTGGTTGCATAGTGCGAGTCGGCATTAAGTTTGTTAAAATATTGGTTTGGCATAAAAGCGCCCGGTATCGTATGGGCAAATTTTTCAGCCAACGTATGGTAATTACGAGGGTCTTCATGCGAATCGGTATTTGGACAAACGTGCACTTCTGCGCCGTAAGCCCGTAAGATCGCAATTTTTTCAACAGCGGTACGATCAGGTACGGTAATAATTACCCGATAGCCTTTGATCTTACCAATCATAGCAAGGGCTATACCCTGGTTTCCTGAAGACGCTTCGACAATCGTACCGCCTTCTTTAAGCTTTCCGGTACGCTCAGCTTCTTCAACCATAAACAGCGCACTGCGGTCTTTTACGCTCCCGCCCGGGTTTAAAAATTCCAATTTTGCCAATAATGTTGGCTTTGTTCCAAATTCTAAGCGAGCAATCGGCGTGTTACCAATTAATTGTAACAGCGTTTTATAGTTATTTCTTTTTGTCATGAAAGAGCCCTTTTGTCTTTTACATACAAACAAAATCAAAAATGAATGCGGCATCACTATAGAACTTTTTTTGCTTTATTTCTATAATAATTTTGTTCTCATCTTTATTACTGTAGACTATTGCAACGATGTTAGTTAAGAGTTTTGTGTGAAAAATCGACTTTGTACTCGCCGTCGTATCCCTCTACTCGCTCGTAAAACTCGCTCTATCGGGACGAACGGCTTTTTTTTAAGGAGTAAAAGAATGAAATTCAGATTTTTATTACCATTATTATTGTGCATAACTATTTCTCATGTATCGGGCATGGGTAAAGAAAATAAAGAAAATCAGGAACCAAAAAATCCCAAATTCATGGCAAAGACCATCGAAAACTTTTTGATAAGCTTTTTTCGCGTACACCAAACAGCTGCCGGAACTATTACTCAAAAACTTGCCCCGCTCATAAACAAGAGCCAATATCACCCAATCCTGCTTGATTTCATAGAAAAATCAAACGATATACAGCCGGTATGGGATGCAAAAATACCCGCTCTTGCGTATCATGACGACGACCCTTTAGTAGCAGCTCCTGAGTGTCACACACTGTTATTCAAAAATTCTCACGTCAGAATTCTCTGGGAAGTTGTTAAGCCTGGCCAAACAACTGCCATGCATAGACACTACTGGAAAAGCATCATGCTTATCGTACAAGGCTCACGTTTTGAAACAATAAATGCCGATGGGTCTCATGAAGATGACAACTGGCCTGCCGGTGCTTATCTATTATCTGCTGACAGCCAAGCAAGTGCCTATAAAAATATTGGGTCTGATGAATTTAGAATGCTCAGAATTGAGATTATCGATTATATCACCAATCTAGAGCTCAAAGATGCAGTCGAGAATTTATTCAAAAATTTAATAGAGCTTAAGCCACAAACGTTTCAATATACTGGAGAAGAAGCGCAACAAAATATTCAAAAAGGTGAGTATGGTTTTATTTCCCAGCTATTTTGACATCTTCAAATTATGGTTAAGAAATTACAAACCAGTAAACATATAATACTACATTAAAGGATCAAATTATGACCGTTCGTGTTCGCTTTGCACCTTCCCCAACCGGCTTTATGCACCTAGGTAACGTGCGCGCTGCTATTCTTAACTATCTCTTTGCGCGCCAACACAAGGGCACGTTTATTTTACGTATTGAAGATACGGACGTACAAAGAAATCTTGAAGAAGCAGAACTCAGAATTACCCAAGATTTACAGTGGCTCAAACTTGTATATAACGAAGGTCCATTAGTTGGTGGCAACTTTGGCCCGTATTTACAATCAGAACGAACCGATATTTATAATACCCAGTTAAACGATCTGGTTGCGTTGCGAAAAGTATATCGCTGTTTCTGTACAGCAGAAATTCTTGAAGATAAACGCAAAAAACAGTTGGCTGCAGGCTTGCCCCCCCGCTATGATCGAACGTGCGCGCAGCTTTCAGCTGACAAAATCAAAGCAAAAGTAAGTGCAAACTTACCGTTTATTTGGCGCTTCTCGTTAAACGAATCTCAGATTTTTGAAATTCATGATCTTGCCAAAGGCAAAGTCACGTTTGATATGAAAAATTTTTCTGATTTTGCTATAACTCGGCCCGACGGTTCTTTTACGTTTATATTTGTTAACTTTGTCGACGACTGGTTTATGAAAATTACCCATATTATTCGTGGCGAAGACCATTTATCAAATACGGGTATGCAAGCGGCGCTCTATGACGCTTTTGCTGTAAAACTTCCAACCTTTTGGCATTTGCCCTTAATTTGTAATCAAGCGGGCGAAAAACTTTCTAAGCGCGATTTTGGTTTTAGTTTAGAAGATCTTAAAGCTGCAGGGTTTTTACCTGAAGCGATTATTAACTATCTAGCGACTATTGGTGCTTCGTTTGAACAAGAAATACAAAGTCTTACAGAGCTGACCAAAAACTTTAACTTTAATCATATTACATCGACCAGTGCTATTAAATATGATCTTGATAAATTAACGTGGATGAATCACAAATGGATTGGTTTACTATCACCTGAAGAATTATACAATCGTGTGCTTCCGTTTTTACATAGAGCATGTCCAGAAAGCACAAAAATAAGTCACGAAAAGTTACAAGAACTTATTACCAAATTACGTTCTGACTTAAGATCTTTATGTGATATCGGCCCTTTACTTGAGTTTTTATTTCGTGAGCCCATCGTTTCACGCGAAAAACTTAATGAAACATTTGGCCCAGAAAAAACAAATCTTGCGCTTGAGATTATTCATGAACATAAAAATCTTCTTGAACAATCAACTGATAGTTTTCTTGAATCGATCAAAAGTGTAGCCCAACAAAGAAATTTAAAAACTAAAGAGATTTTGGGACCGGTGCGCTATTTATTAACGGGCAAATGTGAAGGCTTTGGAATTCATGATCTTTTTGGCATGCTCGAAAAAGATGTGATTAAGAAACGTTTGGAAAAGTTAATCTAAGTCTCAATTATTCTGTTGGGTAATTTTTCATAACTAAAAATATACCCCTGGGCAACTAAATACTGCACAATGTGAAGAAACTCTTCTTCTTGGCCTTCAGGCACAAAAAATTCAAGGGTATCGGGCGAATTTTCAAGAGTTCGTTCGAACACGAGATTGTCTTCGTTGCGAAAAACGCCTCCAATAAACCAGGTATATGGAACATTAACTTTTGCTTGATAATATAAGCAGTGCATATTTGCCTAACGTTTAAGTATTTTTTTTAAAAGAATAGCGTAAGAAGAAGTTCTGTGAAGAGAAAAGCATAAATCTTCGTATATTATTAAAAAAAGAGCGCATGTTGTCAGAACATGCGCTCTTTTTTTAGATATTATTTTTTAATTTACATGCCTGGCGCAGGAGCTACTGGTAACGCTGAGGGATTGGGAAGTGCTGCAGACATATCAGGTGCTGGTGCTACAGGCTCTTGAGCTGGTACTGGAGCCGGTACTAGTGCGGGTGCTGCTTGCCCAGTATCACTTGGTGTTGGTGCGGCCTGCCCGCCATAGCTCGGCACGAGCGACGGCTGGGGTTGACTCGTAACATCGCCAACAACAACTTGTGTTGTAGGAGTTTGGCTAAAAAAAGCTGTTGGTGCAACAGGAGCAGGAGCTGCCTGCCCGCCATCAGATGGCTGAGGTGCCGCCTGCCCGCCATAGCTCGGCACGAGCGACGGCTGGGGTGTTTGAATAATAGGTGCTGGTGCTTGAGCTTGAACATCAGGTACTACCGGTGCTGGAGTTACTGGAACAGCAGGAGCTTGAATAACTGGTGTTTCAGGTGCGGGTGTTACTGGAGCTACAGGGGCTATGGGTGCAACAGGGGCTACAGGAGCTATCGGTGCTACAGGAGCAACGGGAGCAACTGGTGCTATTGGCGCTATCGGTGCAACAGGAGCTACGGGCGCCACGGGAGCAACAGGCGCTATTGGTGCTACCGGTGCCACGGGTGCTGCCTGCCCGCCATAGCTCGGCACGAGCGACGGCTGGGGAGCTTGCATTTGAACGGGCGCTGTCATAACTGTAGTATTTTGCATTTGTGAAAGGTCTTGAGCAGGTGCTGGAATGATAGCAGGAGCAGCAATTGCTGCCTGCCCGCCATAGCTCGGCACGAGCGACGGCTGGGGAGCTGCGGCCATTTGTCCCATATCAATAGGTGCTGGTGCCTGCATGCCTACCACTTGTTGCTGCATATCTGCAGGTGCAATCGTTACCTGAACAGCCGGCTGGATCGCTTGAACTTGAGCTGGTGTCGGCACTGAAGCCGCTACTTGGGCTGCAATATCTAAAGCTGATCCAGTAAGCTGATTTTTATATTTTGTTTCAAAATTTGCAGTAGCTTCTTTTATTCGTTGAAAACGGGTTTTAAACTCGTCCCATGAAACGATCTCGCTTGAAGCCAAAATTTCCATAAAAGAGGGTTTCAATATCGCTTTGATGTCATCGGTGACATTTTTGCCTATTTCTGTACTTTCACCTTGGCTTTGTAGAAAAACAAAACCTACCATGACAAATATCGCGAAAGCCCATCGGCTCGCGTTTTTGAACCATAGCTTTATCATACCTCTCCCCCTTTTATTTTTTATTAACTTTTATTAACTTTAATTGTTAATTTTATAGCTACGTAAAAAAATATGTAAAATTCTATATTATCTTATATTTATATTCTAATAAGAAATTAACAAGATAAGCAATAAAATAAAAAGAAAATAAAAAGATTGGTCTTTTTTAAGATACAAAGCGTTTACTTTTTCCCATATTTTTTTACACTGTTTAAGCTAAATTTTATTGATTTTAAAAGCTTTTTTTAAGTTTATTACAAGAAAGAAAGATATGCGTATGTTTTGGCTCGTTTTATTTATTTGTTATGAATTTTTTCAACTCTTGTTTTTGCCGTTTGTAATTCCATATACATTAGTAAAAAATTTAAATGCTGCCCAAACAACAAGTATTGCCGAACAAACCGGATTTATTCCAGCAACTGATCGCACACGACATACCATTTGGATGCACGCTCTTTCGGCAGGCGAAATGACATCGCTTCAAGAACTGACCCAAGAAATTCGCAGAACCATCCCGAATAGTATTTTATATATTACTGCTGGTACTGAAGAAGGGAAAAAGACAGCCCAACAGCAACTGAATCCCGATTATACAAGTCTGTTACCTCATGATAATATCTTATCAATGGCCCTTGCTTTTGATCATATTAACCCTAAGGCTATTATCTTGCTTGAGCACGAAATCGAGCCGACATTAATTATGTTGGCAAAGTTTAAGTCGATACCGGTATATCTTTTAAATGGTCAGTATACGAGCAGTACTGTTAAGAACTTAGAGACGTATAACTTCTTTTATCGTGATCTGTTTAATAACTTTCATACGATTTTTGTACAAAGCGATAATGATAAAAAATCTTTTGAAAAAGCCGGGATAAATTCAAATAAGCTACACGCAATTGGAAATATCAAAGCTTATAACGCTTTACCCAAAAAAGAAGCGCTTATGCCAAAAATCGACAGCTTTTTGCAAAATTATAAAAAACAATCTGATCGTCCAACACTGATGCTTGTTGGTTCCGTCCATAAAGGTGAAATCGATTATTATCTTAATTTATTTAAAGCACTTAAGCCAACCCACCCGAATATAAAACTTATTCTGGCACCGCGCTATTTTGATTGGAAAGAAGAGCTTGGCCAAAAGCTAAAAAATACGGGCTATGCGACACAAATTTTTGATAACGCCCAAGCGTGCCCAAGCGAGCCAGAAAAGCTCTTAGCTTTCGTTACCAAAGAGCTTTTACCTAATAACGATATTGTCGCCATCTGTTTACTCGGCAAACTATTCACGTTATATCCCCTTGCTGATTTATTTTTCTTAGGTGGCACGTTTTTGCCCGCTATCGGTGGGCATAATCTTCTTGAGCCGGCTGTTTGGTCCAATCCAACGATCTTGGGACCATGCTATCAAAACACCAAAGATATCGCTGACGAACTTATAGCCTGTGACGCCGTTATTCAGGTGCAAAACGAACAAGAACTGATCGAGCAAGCTCGAATTTTGTTAGATAACCCACAAAAACGTATTGCTATGGGTGCTCGAGCAAGCATGTGGCTTGAGCGCGAAGCCGCGCGTGTCAAAACCAATGTTCAGTTATTGATCAGTAATTTACGTTCAGGATTTTAAAACTTTCTATTTTATTCGTGATACAGATTTTGTACACGTCATCCCCGGCTTGCCGTGTCCGCCGTAGCCACCTGGGCGTAGGCTGGAACCGGGGATCCAGCCGTGCCCGTCGAAGCCTTGGCGGAGTCGGGGCAAAACCCAATTTTAAACCCACGGGAGGCGCAAAGTTTTCCAGATACTTCTCGCATTGTCATCCTGAACTCGTTTCAGGATCCATGAATATCTTAAGTAATAAAAAAGGGCCCGCATTTTGCGGGCCCTTTGTAACTTATAAGAGCAAATTTATGCGTATTGGATAATACGTGAAATAATCCAAGCAATAATCAGTATTCCTGTAGCGCTCATAGCAATTGTAGTGTTAAAGCTGTAACCATTATCTTGGATAATCGCTGGTTGCGTTGTTGGTGCTTGTGCTGTTTGAGCTTTTTGAGCTGGTTGTTCTTGTGCTGGTAGAGTTGGCTTTGTATCAAGAGCTGGTTTTTGACCTGCCTGATCTGTACCCGTAGATGTTGCACCTGCTCGATTGTTAAATTTTATAGTAGTTGGTTGCTTTCGTGTAGCCGCAATTGCTGGTCGTCTTCCTGTATCTTTATTATCAGTATTATCAGGATCTTTTTTAATAGCTGTATCACCTGTAGGCGCTTTGTCTTCTGCACGCTTTATTGCTCCTGGTTTACCACCAAGCATGATTGCTGCTAATTGAGCCGCAGCTTGTGGTTGCATCCCAGGGATATCTTTTGCTTTTGGAAGAATTCCAGCTTCTTTTGCTTCAAGTTCTGCTTGTTGTTGTTCTGCTATTTGTTTTAAACGAGCTTCTTCTGCTTCGGCTCTCTTTCTAGCTTCTTCTTCTTTTGCATCTTCTTGTGCTGTTTGAGCTTTTGCTGCTGCATATTGTTTTTTTTGCCATTCAGCAAGTGCCGCTGATCTTTTTGCAGGCGCTTTTGGCGCTTCTTGTTTTGGTTCTGATTTATTAAAATGAGCAGCTGCTGCGCTAATCTTACTTATGCCTGGTGTATCTGATTTTGGTAATATTGGTGCTGGTTTTAGAGCTGCTGCTTGTGGCTGTGCTTTTTGATCTGGGGTTTGATCTTGAGTACCTAATTGAGCTTTCTTGGCACTACTATGTGCAGATTTTGCCGGTGCTGCTTGTTTTGGTGCTTCTGGTTTTGTTGTTGATGTTTGTGCTGGTTGTGCTGACTGATTAAACATCGCAAGTCTATCTGCAAATTGTTTTTTTAATTGTTCTTTGTCCATACTCAGAGCAGTACCTGTCATCGCAATAAAAATTGCCATAATCATTTGCTTACGAAACATATTCATAAAAACCTCCATATTTTTCTAGATTTTTCTAGGTTTGAAAAATTTATCATAATTCTAGTTTATAGATTATTACAATATTGTCAAATAGAAATTTTTAGAATATTTTTTAAAAAAATATATGATTTTCGCGACTTTTTGTTCAAAAAATATGCTTTTTAATGCTTTTTAAGCTTCCCTCAAAATATGTTATTCTCCCGTCATGATGCAAAAACATACCATTCTCGATCAATCATTTTTCAATCGCGATGCGCTTGATGTTGCCCGCAATTTGTTGGGCAAATATTTGGTGCGTTCAAGCACCGCATGGATTCGAGACGGCTCTTCGAGCCTCCTCACCACGAGCGGTGCTCCTATCGCGCTTCTTATTAACGAAGTAGAAGCTTATGTTGGACCGCATGACCTTGCCTGTCACGCTCGTGTTGGCAAAACAGCACGAACTGAAGTTATGTTTGGGCCACCAGGTCATATCTATGTCTACTTAATTTACGGTATGTACTGGATGTTAAATATTGTCACCCGACCAGAAAATTATCCCTCAGCCATTTTAATTCGTGGCGTTGGCATGTTTGACGGACCTGGAAAGCTGACAAAAAAGTTAGCAATTGATCAAACGTTTAATAAAAAGATTTTGGCGCCTGAAACAGGCTTATGGGTTGAAGATCGGGGTGTTATTGTTCGTGATCACGAAATTCTAACAACCCCACGCATTGGCGTTGATTATGCAGGACCGATATGGTCGCAAAAACCATATCGGTTTGTTTTGAATAAGCATTAAGCCATTGCTGCTATATCTCTTTCTTTATTTAACTTTTCAGTCAAATGCTCCCATAATATTTGGTATTTTTGATAATTGTTGGCTTTGGAATTTTTTTGCAACATTTCATACAACTTAAATTCTATGTCCCAACTTGCTCGTACATAGAGATATCCCGTTACTTTGAACGAAGCGTTAGCTAAAAATTGGTCAATTGATAGTATACCAGCAGGAAGTAGCGCTCCACGATAAATAGTAACAACCCCTTTATCCAGTTTACTGTTTAACGTTTCACCCCATGTGTTTTTAAATGGGGTATATACCATGCCTACGCCAAGTTCATATTGAATTTGTGCCACGCAATCATATGCATCCCCTATCAGATTCACGGTAACTTTGATTAAATCATTTTCTTTTTTTGGATCAATTTCACCCTCTAAATAAACAAATATATTTTCTGGCCGGTCTTTTTCAGCTCTTGTCATGCCAAAAGCTGTTGTATTAAACAAACATGCAAAAACTACTATTAAAGCAAAAATATTCACAATTTCTCCTCGATCTCTAAAACTTGTTAAACTTTTATCACACTTACTTAGAATTATTATTCAGACATATATCCATCATCAAATGACACTCCATCATACTGATCAAGACCTGCATGTTGTGCGACCATTCGTTCTGTTTCTTGCCGAAATTCTTTATCGTCATCGTCTCCTAAAAACCTTAACGTTTCTCCCTTCATATCTTCCAGTCTTACACCAGATTCTTGTTTTTTCACGTGAGCTCTTTGTTCTTCTATTTGACTCATCAATACCGTAATTAATTTTTTAAATTTTGATTCACTCTTGTCCTGAAGCACTTTGAGCCACGCATTCGCCACGTTTTCATAATCTGTTTGTAAAAACAAATATCCTGTTGCAATATAGGAAGCTTCACGCGCAAAAGTAGGCACCGATGAATGCCAAGAGCCCACGTTGCTCACGTCAGTTTCGATCACGTTAAAAGAATCAAGCGTAATAGTACCGTCAGTATGGGGATACGATACCCATAATATGTCTTCAAACGACCCCGGAGTATTCTTTTGTCCTTGTGGGAGTATATACTGCGCCCGAATTACTGAAGTCTGATCATCAGCTCTGACCGAAACCGTAAGTTTGATAACATTTTTCATTTCGTGTTGGGTAACTTCTTCTTGAGTAAAAACAAACTCTTTAGTCTCTGTATTTTGACCATCTTGATTTTTTACCATCTTGCTCATTACTCGAATCATGAAAGTTTACCATCTGCTCAGGTTCTTCAACAACTGTCATCCCAAAAATACTTGTATTACACAAAAAAAATATGAGTGTGAGCAAAAAAACAATATTCATAACTTCTCCTCAATCTCTAATAATCGATTATATTTCGCCACGCGCTCGCCACGCACAGGCGCTCCCGCTTTAAACTGTCCAGCTCCTGTACCAACAACAAGATCGGCAATAAAACTATCATTCGTTTCGCCCGACCTGTGTGACACCACTGTTTTATAATTATGTTCTTTGCAAAATTTTATCGCCTGAACAGTTTGAGTAACTGTACCAATCTGGTTCGGTTTTATCAACACAGCATTGGCAATTTTTTTATCTATCCCCTGTTTGATTCTTGCAATATTAGTCACAAATATATCGTCACCAACTAACTGAACTTTATCGCCAAGCGCGTGCGTAAGTTTTTCCCATCCATCCCAATCATCTTCTGCCATACCATCTTCGATTGATATAATTGGGTAATATTTTACCAGCTCTTCATAAATTTCTAATAACTGTTCGCGCGATATAAACTGTTCTCCCATGACATAACAATCACCTTGGGCATCAAAAAAAGAAGACGCTGCAATATCAAGACAAATCCCTATGTCATCATGCGAATAACCTGATTGCTCAATCGCTTGCATAATAAAATCGAGTGCCGTTTTTTCACGTAACTGATGTCCAAGTTCAAATTCTGGCGCAAAGCCACCTTCGTCACCAATACCCGTTGCATAACCATTTTTGTGTAACAAACTTTTAAGGTTTTGATAAACCGTTACGGTCATATTTAATAATTCTTTCATAGACCTTGGTATAGACTTTTGTTTGCGAGGCATAATCATAAACTCTTGAAATACTAACCCACTATCAGCATGCATGCCACCGTTAATAATATTAAACATACAGTTGGGTATTACCGGTGTCTTAATATCAAAAATCTTGTGTAATAATTCAAAAATTTCGACGTTCTCACAAAGCGCCTGAGCCCGTGTTACTGCAATACTGGCAGCTAGTATTGCGTTAGCGCCTAGTTTTGATTTATTCTCAGTCCCATCAAGCTCAAGCATAATCTTATCAAGCGCGATAATATCCGGCTTGTGACCAATAAGTACCGGCCCAATTTTGTGTTCAAGATTATGAACAGCGTGCGTAACCCCTCTGCCCAAAAACCATTTTTTATCGCCATCACGCAATTCATGCGCTTCGTGTACACCAACTGACGCTCCTGCTGGGACAGAAGCACAAACTTTACGATTATTTTCAAGCTCGAGGGTGCAAGAAACCGTTGGAAAACCTCGCGAATCGAGTATTTCTCTGCTATAAACTTTGGTTATTTTCATAAAACTTTCCTATCAATAAAAGTGTGCTATGATACGCCACTGAAATGTTTTTAATATTTTTATACTAACGATAACAAGCGCCGTCGCACCCCTCTAATCGCTCGCAAAGCTCGCTCCATCGGGGCGAACGGCTTTTTTGACGACTGCGCGTGACGCCGTTCGTCCCGATCGAGGCACGCAGTGCCGAGTAGAGGGATACGAATGGCCATTATTTTTTACATAAACCATAAAAATTATGAATCCTGAACATGTTATAACACTTACTCGCGTGCTCTTACCTTATTTCATTCTAGCTATAACGTTTTATGTATGCGTGAGCAAGCCTCTGCAAAAACAATCGTATCGAGACTGTTTTATCAAAAACCAACTCAAGTCTGAGTGTGTTATAACAACAATTGACGGTATTTCGGGCACTGTTATTCGCGTACTCCATCATACGGTAATTATAGAACGTAATGACGGCGTAAAAGTCGAAGTCTTAAAACAATCGATTGTTGATGTGAGAACTCCTGGAGGCGCACCCTTCGAGACGCAAGGCTCCTCAGGGCGAGCGCCTCTTTAGAAAGACCATCAAAATGCGTTACCAGTTTTTTACGAAAATCTGCCAAGGGGCGCTCGCCCTGAGGAACGAGCCCATTTCATGGGCGAGTGTCTCGAAGGGTGCGCCCTCTATGATTAACACAGCAGCACCATTTGTCTTCCCGCTTATCAGTTTAATCTCGGGGATTTACGTGCAGTCACTCATACACTGCCCGATAATAATTTCTGGATTATTATTGTGTACTTTAATACCCGTACTTTTTTATTTCAGAAATAATACGATAATCGCACGTTATATTATTACGATCATGTTTTTTGTAACAGGCATGCTGGTACTTATGCTGCAACAAAAACAATCTATAATTATGCGCGATAAGCTTGTAAACAAAAATTTGGGACTGCTTGTTACCGTTACTGACAAAATAATACGGGATCAAAACGGGGAGTTATTAGAACTTTCGGTCGAGGGATATCGAGACCAAGAAAATAAAAATTATACGCCAATATCATGTACGATACTATGTTACACCCATTATCCAACAAATATACAGGTCGGCGATCGTATCGAATTTGAGCATGTCGACATTAAAAAGACAATACATAAAAACTCGCTTACCGGTAACCCAACCTATGACGATTATCTTATAAAAGAAGATGTAGTTGCTGCGATTTTTATGAACAATAAAATCGAATATACTATTCAAGAACGTCCAAAATATTCTATTAATCGTTGGCTCTGGAACAAGCGCCAACAGGTATATACCCAACTAAAACATATACTCTCAAAAACAACGTTTACCTATTTTTCTTTGATTTTTTTAGGCAACAAACAGCATATAATTATTGACGACTTACGTAAGACATTTAATTATTGGGGACTGTCACATTATCTGGCACGTTCAGGTCTGCACATCGTGCTATTTATTATAATCTGGCAATTTATTTTAAGCCTGATCCCGATTAATTTTTTTCTTAAACGCTTATTATTATTACTTATTTGTATTATTTATAACTTTTTAAGTTGGTACAGTATCCCCTTTGCTCGCGCTTATTTTGCATTTCTTCTCATCGAAACGGGAAGACTTTGTAACCGGCAAACGTACTATTTACACATTTTAACGCTCATTTGCACGCTTATTTTGCTCTTTAACCCTATGCAGCTCTTTTTTCTCGATTTTCAACTGACCTTTGCCCTGACATTTGCACTCGTCTGGATAGGCCGTATACTACAACGATCAACATAAAAAGATTCTTTACTTCGGATACAAGATCTTTTATAATGACGACCCCCTAACATTTTATATGTCATTAATCACCTAGAAAGCTTTATGAATAATAAAAAATATATAAAAGCATGTATTATTGCTTCTACTCTGCTCAGTATTACCATAACAAAAACACAAAGTATGATTACAGAATGTCAAGACGATGACAAGTCTGAGCAAACCATCGTTTTTACCAAAGAAGAACAAATTGTACGCTCTGAGCAAACCATCGTTTTTACCAAAGAAGAACAAATTGTACGCAATGCTTATGATTTCTTAGAAAATAATCCAAAAACTGCAAGCAAAACATTATGTTCTATTAATCAAAAATTCAAAACGTGTTATTCACTTAAAGATCTTAAATCTGGGAGCTGGTGTGTTTTTCCTGATGACGAATTTATTGGGATCACGATCTCGGGAAACCAATTTTTTATAAATTATGAAGGCGACTGGATTAAAATTCCTGATGACATGTTAAGTACGTCAAGAGTAATTGATGTTTATGGAGCATTTGATAGCTAATTTTATTGTAATAAGATATTTTAACGATCAAGAGAACAAAAAAATTTTAACAGACTAAATCTTCTCGAAAGGGTTTTTATGAATAATAAAAAGTTTATTGCATTCGGTATCATCGTAATGCAACTCGTAATCAAACCAGCATTTGGTATGCAACAAGATTCTCCTAGTCTTCAAAACCCGGGATTGCAAAAAGGCAATTTACCACCACTTGGAGGCGAACCAGCTTCTCGCGGCCTGACCGATAGCCCTCAAACAGTTCAAGCAAGTAGATCAGAATCTGGCCCTGTATCAAAACAAAGAAGAATGACTGTACGCGAGGAACTAGAAAAGCAAAAAGAAGAAAGTAAGAAAGCTCAGCAAGACCAAAAAAAAACAAATCCTCAAGCTACCGGCGTTAATGGTCTGATCGTTGGATCACCAAAATCATATACCGATCAAAAATTTGCATTTCAATTAGAACAAGTCGTAAAGAAAGACGATCCTAAGAACATTGCTCTGAGAATTTGGGCAGAGATACGAAATAAAAAGAGTCTTACTGCAGTTAACATAAAATACAGTATCTGGCTTCGTGATCACCAGCTTAAAGCCGCTATAATGCTCGGTAATTTCCAAATTATCCCGCATGAGCAAAGATCATACCTGTTGATCAATATATCTAATTACCTGATAGTTTTTAGTGATGATGGCGAATGGATCCCGCACGAAAACACTCCTCTGTTTATAAAGCAATTTATAAAAAAAGATACTTCTCAAGCAAAACAAAAAGATGTTTGTAAAGAAGGACAAGAAGAAGTAGTCGTAGAAGAAGAAGAAGAAGAACAAGAAGAGGCTGGAAAAAAGCATGGAAAAAGAGTCTTTGAAGTATTAGATCGTAACGGAAAGAAGACAAGAAAACTTTTATCTGATATCAAAACACGTTGTGGAATTACGACCTCTCTGAGCAATCTTAAACAATGCGTGATTTTTCATTATCCTGCATCTACATGCATAGGTATAAAAATTAGGCATAACCAAGAAATCTTTTTGAGTTACGACAGTGAATTGCTGGATTTGGATGCCATAAACATTAAAGGTAAGACGCAAGTTTTCCTTCGTTTTGAAGATGAAGAAGACGAACTACAATTTGCTATGGACGACTTGACGCTTGACGAAGAAGAAGCAAGAGCTTAAGGGACTTTTATGAAAAACAAAAAATATTTGGTCTTTTGTATTCTTGCTGCTACCCATCTGTGTGTAACTACTACACATGGCATGGTGTTAGGTATGCTAAAAAAAGACAATAAAACTGAGGCTCAAAATTCTAAAGAATCTGTTACTACTGATACTGCTTTTGCTCAATCTCTTCGTGAAAAAATTGTAAAAACGCTCTTCAAAATTTTAGATCTTAATAAAGATAAAACGAAGAACATTTTACGTTTTATCAAAGAGAACTTTAAAACAGAATGCGAGCTCTCTGGTCTGAAAAAAGGCCTCTTCCATATTTTCCCAACACAACAAATCATTCGTATAAAAATCGATGATTTTCAGATCTTTTTAGATCGTAACGGTGAACTTACCCAAGCACCCAAAAAATCATCTGAAGGTATTCGTGTTGAATTTTGCAAAATTGATGAAGCTGATTACTTAGAATTCGGTTTAGAGGATATCAAGTGGACGTGAAAGATTAAATACTTGTAAAGCGTCGTTTTTAAGAAATACACCAAAAGGGGCTGGAAATTCCAGCCCCTTTTTTATTACGTAATAACAAAACCCATATAAAACTCACAATTTTCACGCTTTTTCACTATTTTTCTCATAAAAACCCATGTTTTCTGTTTGTAAAAAAATTAATTGACTATTTGAAAAGTTTCTATAGAATTAGGTATAGAATTAGTACTAATTCCTAGAATACTCAAATTGACCTATTACAAAAAAGATTTTAATATAAGGCCCGTGTTATTTGGAATAAAACAAAGGGGGATAAAAGACTATGAAAAACATAGGAAGAGTAAGCTTATATTTCATGCTTGCATGTGTAGTAACTAATAGTAATGCGATGCAGGTTGAAGACCAACAATTAACCATTAATGTTAATGGTGTGGTAGCAACTGAACCAGGAGCAAAACCAGGTTACACAATACAATGGCTCCCTAACACACCAAATCCAAGCCCAGGAACAACGCCTGAAACCCAACCAAAAAGAGATTTCAAAAGCGCACTGCTTGCTGTTAATTCTGGTAATCAAGCTTCTTCTCGTCGCAATAGCCAAAAACCTGAAGTTTCTGAGAAAACTGTTTTAGGCGAGCTCGCGGAACATTTGGAAAAAGAACCTATAACCAATTTTTCTCCATTCTGCAGACAAGAAGATACGGCTTTTCAGTTGGCATGTATAGATGGCGATGAGAAAACCATAAACGCGTACTTAGACGTTTTATATGGGATTCCATTACTATCTACAGAACAAATACAATCATTAGAAGATGCTATGACGTATGTCAGACGCTACTATTGGCAATACAACGTTCGATTAGCCCTTTATAATACTAATAAACTCGGAACAATAAAAACATTACTTGGCCATCGCGCAATTACTGAAACTATTTGGGCTGGAACATTTATCTCAATTACTGAAATTTGTGACATGGTTCATAAACATCAAGCATCAGTAGATATCGTCCAATATCTTGTTGGCTATCTTCAAGAACAGCCTGAATCACCAAAGTATCTTAAAAAGACTGTAGAAATAGCTTGTGAACAATATCTTACGCGAACACAAGACGAATTACAGACATTACATAAAGAATTCAATCGAAGCTTACAACTTGATCAAGAAAAAGAACGCCTATTTGAACAAGAAAAAGAACGTCGAGCATCAAGATCGCCATCACGATCAAAATTACAAGCACAAGTACAACCACAACAAGCAAAATGGACAACGTCGCCTCCTGTTCCAAAAAGCAGTTTCGATCAAGACAATAACGTAGTTACTATTGTTGCATCACCGTCGCTATCAACCAGAACGGCAGCAAGTCCAAGAAAAGATCTAAATCCACTGCATCCTGCTCATCAAGTTACTGAAACGGGTTCATCATCTGGAACTGGATCGTCGAGAAGAGATTCTCTGCCAAAACTTGGAGAAGCTCCAGACCCAAGATTACTCACCGTACCAGCATATTTAAATGACTAATTGACAAACAAAAGACATATAATATAAATTATAAAGAAAGGGTTGATTATGAAAAAGTTACTTATCGCATTGTTCTTAATTGCATCAACAATTAACGTACAAGCTATGAAAACCGAGAAGACCGAAGTAGAACAACGATTAGAGCGATTAGAAAAAGTTAAACAAGCACGACAAGCTCAACAAGAGCCTGCAATAGTTGGAAGCTTTGACCTTACACAAGACCATATGAGATTAGACGTCTTGGAAAGAGTTAAGGCTGCGTTAGAAAAAGCTGACCAAGATAGTAAATTGGAAAAAGTTTTGGCTGCGTTACAACAAGCAGGGACACGCGAAGAATAAAGCCAAGATAAAATAATAATAAATTTTACGGGGGACGAGGGGATGAGTTGCTAAAAAAAATAATAAAAAAAGGGCTGCGAAATCGCAGCCCTTTTTTTTGTTCTCGAGTAAATTTTTTATACACAATATTGCATAACAAGAGTCGCTGCAAACGCACCAAACGTAACGGTCTTGATGTACTTAAATCCCCAAAGTTTATACGCAATATTTGCCAACGATAATACAATAAGCGCAGGATAAAACAGAACAACAATCGGTTCGATGACACGAGCGATACCAGAAAACCCTAAATTAGACATCGCAAAAACAGCAACGACGGTTATTGCAAGTGCAAAACGATAGGGTATGTGTGATCTGAAAATTTCACGACGTAAGTATTCTGCAAATACTGCTGTCAGTGCAATAGCTGTTGTTAAGCAGGCCATTGCAACCGTTATGTTTGCCAAAACACCCGCTTTTGAGCCTAAGATATAGGTCGCCAGCGCACTTAAAATTTGGTCTTTGCCAACGTCCATGATTGCTTTGCCGTGCATGGCAGCAACAAGACAAAATCCTGCATACACAAAGCCAAGAATTAAGCTTCCAATAATCCCAGCTTTTAATCCCAATAACGCAATTTCTCGTGACGTCCCTTCTGGCTTGTGAAGCTTAATTGACGAAATAATAAGACTCGAGAAGAAAATGGTCCCGAGCAAATCCATCGTCCAATAACCTTCTTTAAAGCCTTGCAAGAAACTATCCCATGATGAAAGATCAGCAAATGCTGGTCGTGCTGGTGAGAAGACGCCGATAATAATAACCGAAAGTAACAGAATTAATTTAAGCGGTCCTAAAAACCTGCCCAAAAGATCGACAACGAAACTTTTTTTAATCGTCGCTGCAAAGATAATAATCGCTGCAATTAAGCTAAATACGAAGAGCGATAATTGTGGCACATGCCATTTTAATGCTGCATACGAAAGCGTTACGCATCGTGGTGTTGCACCAAACGGTCCAATCAAAATCATACAAATAAAAGAGACAATTGCTGCAGGAATGGTTCCCATGGTGCCCAAAAACGTTCGGTAATCACCATCAAATAACATGCTTGAGACTAAACCCAATAACGGAACAAGCACTGCCGTAATACATAACCCCAGCAAGGCAAAGCCGACTTGGTCTCCAACCTCACGGCCAAGAGCAAGGGGAAATACAACGTTACCTGCGCCAAACAACATGGCAAAGATCGCCAAGCCAACAGAAAATATCTTCGTTTTTTGCATAATTTTAAGCCTCTACAATATAAAAAAAATAATATTCGATAAATATTACAAAATTTGACTAAAAAAGCTAATTTCGTTGGTTTTAATCTAACAAGCTCTTTTTTAAAGCCCCTTTTCCCATGTTTTTTGTTTCTATTTAATTGACTATCTGAAAATATTTTGTTTATAGTTGAGATAGAGATATCTAAAATTATGTGAGGAGAAAAACCATGAAGCTTATAAAAATCAAAAGAATTGTAACAATTATAGGGTTATTTATTAAGATTATGTCGCAAAATAACCATACAATAAAAGCCATGGAATTAGGGTCAGCTTTTTTTATCGAAACAACCGAATCAGGGTCAGGTTCATCACGCTCTTCGCTTTCAAGTCCGGATTCAAGCCCAGAATCCAAAGCTTCAAGTCGCTTTACGTCACCACTTTCTACAGGACGTACGTCGATTATAGATGGCAAAACAAAAGCTTCTCAAGCAGACCAGATATCGCGTAATTTAGAACAACAATGGCACGATGTATTGTCCGTATTACCAACTGACACACCTGAAAAAGCACGCAAAGAACATGAAAAAATGTTCTATAAAGACGTCGTACGTGATGCGTGTAGAACGGAAGATAACGAGTTTCAAGAAGCCTGCAGACATGGCAATGCTAAAAAAATACAAGCGTTTTTAAATGGGTGTGACTTAACTGATAAAACGGTCGATCCTGAAAAGCTACAAACCGTTCAAGATATGCTCGCGTATTTCAAAACCATGTACCATAGATATAACATAAAATATGCGCTTTTTAATAATGCGCGCAAACTTGTAACACTCAAAACAATTCTTGAAAACGATAATGTTATTAACGCAAGTCTTCTTGCTCATGACGCACCAGGTGCCCCCCTTATTACTGAAAATGATATTAATGCAGCACTCATGAATATAACCCAAGAGTACGATCAAGACTCAAAACCAATTGTACACTATCTTATGGCTTTTACGTTCACTCCCGGTGAAAAACTCACACGACCACATTATATACAAGCTCCAGTTTGGAAAGCAGCAGATGCCTATCTTGCTTCTTTTACTGAGCAAGATGCTCTTGAACAAAAATTCCAAGAAGAACTCAAAAGAGAACAAGAACGTGAAGAAAGACTTAAAGGGCAAAAGCCTGGAAAACCAACCCAAGTAAAAAAAATTGCCCCAACAACCAGTAATAGCCAAAACCTACGTATTTTCCCAAAAGACGGTAAATCTTCAGGAAAATCGTCTTTTTGGTCACGTTCATAAAAACCCCTGTTTTTCGTCTATTTTTTTATAAACACTCCCAAAATCACTAAAAAATCCCCTATTTTTTAGATTATTTGCACCTATTTGACAAATAGAAATATTTGTTTAATCTAGAGGTATATGGGAGATATGGTATGTATAAATAAATCTCTAGGTTCTTTTTGGGGGAATTTTATATGAAAAAATTTACCAATACTCTCTTCTTAGGTCTTATAATCACCATTACTTCTACACATAATCTTATGAGCATGGATAAAAACAAAGTAGTCCCACTGGCAAATCTTACAGATACTATACAAAAAGCTGGCGCTCAACCAAAAAAAGCAAGTCCAGAAGCTTGGACACGAAGAACACCATTAGACACCCCGGTAATCACCCCAAAAGCTAGTCCATTACGCTCTTTAACGTCAATTGATCTGAAAAAATTAGAAGCGCTTCAAGAACCTCGCCAAGAAGTTTTTGAAGAAGTTATTGGAGAAAATAAGCATGCGCAAATGCGTAAAAATTCTTATCACGAAACTAAAGTACTTTCTTTTTCAGGTAAAGCACAAGAAGCTGGTGAAGAAGACGCCCAAGAAGTACAAGATAGACATGAAGGCGAAACCGTAGAACAGTATGCCCAACGCGTAGCGGTACCAGGCGTCGTTGAACCAGAAGAAGCTCAAGAAGTAGATGAAGAAGACGCTCAAGCTACGCCGGACGGGCGCAAAGATGGTCAAGAAGCCCAAGAAGCTGATCAAGAAGAAGCTCAAGAGCCTGAAGAAGAAGCGTCTCAAGAGCCAAGTAAACAAGAGCGTCAAGAAGTGAAAAAAGTCAAAAAAGCTAAAAAAGAAAAAGTTCCCGTTGACCCGGTCGATCGCATTAAAATAGAGATAAAATCTCAAGCGCAAGAAAACTTGCCTGATTATTGTGAGCAGCAATTGTTAGCAGCAGTACATGATGCAAATATCGCTATTCTTAAGCACATGGTAAAAAAGCATAAAAATTTAATAACCCCTTCGATGATTGCAAATACGATTATTGCGATATGTAATCAATTACTTGTCGAGAAAAGAATCTTAGATCTTCTTGGTAATTTCATAAAATATCTTGATCGAAAAAGAGTCGACGAGTTCCCCGTACAAGACTTACGCACTGAGTTTAGAGAATTTATAAAATCTATTACTGCCGGTAACGAAAATCCTGATATTACCGATGTCGAGAATCTTTCGCTCAAAGAAGAAGAAGCATTAGACAAATATATCGCAGAAATTGAAGCGAATATTAAGAACTTAAACGCTATGATCGATTATCTTGTATCAAACGCTCAAAACTTTTTTACAGTTGCGAGCGTGACGCAAGAATTTGCATCACGAAAAGATGGCGCAAAAATAGTTTACACGCTTATGATTGGAACCGTGTTTCTTGGGAAAAATACTGAATTGAGACATATTCTAAGAACCTATGGTGCACAGGTAACTCATGAAATGCTCCAACAAGCTGAGCAGTTTGCAACAGCTCGCATAGTACAGTTACAGATAAAAAGACAGGATAAAGCAGTTCTTGCTGTCCGCCAAACCCAGTTTACCTTGCAACTCTTTCGCACCGTTCCAGCTTCGGTTAATACACCTGACGTTGCTCAACAAGGCGGTAGTTGCGTAATATTATAGTTCCAGCACGTCATCCCGGGCTTGACCCGGGATCCAGCCGTGCCCGTCGAAGCCTTGGCGAAGTCGGGGCAACACTTTCGTTAATTCTTTCAATTTTTTCTGGTTACTGCAGTAAAAAGGGCTAAAAACTTATATTTTTAGCCCTTTTTTAGTTTAAATATTATTAAATTGACCGTTTGAAAATTTAATATATACTTAGTATAATAATTATATTAAAATAGAATATTTAAAAAGTATTTTAAAGTGTTTTTTATGGAGGTTATCATGAAAGCAATTCTTCGCGTCGTATTATATTCGATTATGTTATTGTGCGCAGTAAATCTGCACGCTATGGATGCTAAGCACGCAGCAGGCACAGGCGCACATCAAAACGGTGTGCAACAAGATGGCCAGCCACAACCACTTTTATCATTACCAACTACAGGAAGAGCTAACTTACTACAACCATTACAACAAGCTCCTCAAATGCCCGGTTTTGTTAATGGTTCTGTTACTACAGATGCTGCAGTACAACTACAACCAGGTGAAACAGGATCTGATGCAAAAGCTCAGTCTGCTCGTACTTCCGATCCAGGCAAATCTTCGTTATTAACAATTCCAGAAAATGACCCATTAAAATTGTCGCCGCGATCTCCTCAAGGCCTATCAAGATTACCATTGTCTCATCTGACTTCTCAACAACCTGACTCTGGCGAACGTAAAAAACCCGCTTCACATCGAAGAGGTGGATCAACTGCAACTAATACTGCAAAAGATCGAGTACTTAGAGCTCATGGGAACGCTGGAACGTGGAACCCTCAAAATTTTGCTAAACCTGGAAGTTCAACCCCTCAGGATCCGCGTCTCAATAAAAGAAGAACTATTAATGCATCTGTAGATTGGTCAGCTATTGGCGCTGGTCTTTCAGCTGCTCTTCAAACAGGTACTCCTCAAGCTACCCCTCAAACTGATAAATTACGAACTCAGGACCACAGTCCTCGAGTTCCTCAAACCCCAATGTCAGGAACAAAACAAAGACCAAGCCCTCGAGTTCCTGCAAACGCAGTAACACCAGTAGGGGCACAAGATCGAAGCCCACGTGAAGATTCTAAGACTCTTCGTGCACGTGATGAATCTAAAGGTCCTCGTAAACTTACTATTAATCCTGCAGAATCAATGCTTGCTCCTGACTCTGAAAGAAAAGCACCCGCAGGTACTGCATGGCAAACGCCAAAAGTTGGCATGATGATGGCAGGCAAAAGACAATCGCAACTTTCTTTATTAGGCCCCGTCCCCGCTACCCCAAAGCACCGCGTAAGCCCTGAAGTCCAGATCAAAGAAGATGAATTACGTCAACAATTAGCACAAGGAATTGCAGGATTTGCGTACATTACAAATTATCTTAGTCAAGCTCACAACCAATATTTTCCAGTTATGCTTAACGTACGTAATGCGTTTGTACAAAAAACGTTAACACATGAAAAGATCAAACAAATATTTCCTAAAGAACATTGGATTGCTCGATTCGTGCAAGAAATGCTCGATGAAAATTTTAGTGTAGAGCAGGAAGCAGAAGCATTTGCTGAAAATGAAGATAAACCATTTCAAGTGGCGTGTACAATGAATGGTAGATCAGAAATAAAAACATACTTAGAAGAGGCATATAAGCAAGAATGTGACACTCAAACCATTATAAGAGATATTTTCGAAATACAAGAAGCTGAAATTCTCAAAAAATTTCTTACAGAGCATCCTTTCGCACTCAGAGCTATCAAAAAATCAAAAAATCTTGACTTAGTTATTGAAGAAAAAGATGCAGAAGAAACATTACTCGAAGCTTGCCAAATGCAAAAAACGTCTGTTATTAAGCAGTATCTAGAAGCTGCACATCAACAATATCTTACTGCTGTGGTAAATATTCGCTTTGCATGTACACAAAAAGCATTAACCGTTGATATGGTCAATGAGATATTCAAAGAGCAAAGCGCTTTTGAAGGACAAAAATATTCGCTGTGGTCTCGTAGACCTAATCTAAATCCTGATGTAAAAAAACAACAACAAAAACAGCAAAAGCCTGGTCTAAATCTTGATGTAAAACAACAAGAATTTGATGCAAAAGAAGAAGAAGAAGAAGCTCTTGCTAAACTGTGGCATCGTAGATTTGTACAGGAAATACTTTATCTCAATCTTGATGCAAAACAAGAAGAAGCTGCATTTGCTAAACTTGGAAACAGAGATTTTCAAGTATCGTGTAAAGCGTGTCAAGAACGTCAAGTACAAGATAGTAAAGCTTTTCAAGTATTGTGCCAAGCACAAGATAAAGATAAAGATATTGAGACCATCAGAAGATATATAAAAGATGCGTACAACCAAGAAATGGCAACACGAGCTGCTGTACGGAACGTCTTACTCGCACAGCCTTTTGACATTGCCAAGATTCTTTTGCAATATCCGTTTGCTTTAAAAGCAGCACTTGCTGAAGAAGATAGACTGATAAAGAACATTAGGGCGGTATGTATAACAGAAAAATGTGATGACGTCTTGAGATATTTAAATATTGTACAGTTACATCGCTTTCATTTATGCGCACAGATGCGGCCGGCATTTCCTAATACGATTACCATTGAAACCGTTCAAAACTTGTTTATAGATCCAAATGACATCCAAGAAGCTGATAATGCTCAAAAACCTGGTAACGTTACACAACCTGCTGAAGTTAAAAAAGCTGATGGTGTTGCAAAGCATGGCGAGAGTAAAAAAGCTCAAGAAGCTCAAAAACCAAAACAATGTCCTGATCAAGAAGATATAAAATTGTATATCATAGATATACTCGATGATAAAGCATTGGATATCAAGGACACAGTCGTAAACATACGAGAATTTAAAGATTTTCAAACAGCGTGCCAAGCACAAGATATTCAGACTCTAAAAAAAGCTGTAAAAGAACTTTGTAGTGAAGATGTATTTAACGAACAGGATAACAAACAATTCCAAACAGTATGTCAAACATTCAATGATGTTGCAGACCTTAGAACATTTTTAGAAGGGCGTGCAGAACGTGAACGTACATTTCCAGACAAACAGGCTAACAAATTTTTTAAACCACTGTGTCAACCAAAAACCGTTCAAGCTCTTAAAACATTTATACAAGATACGCATAACCGAGAAATGATTAGACGTCGTATAATAAAAACTATTTTCCGTCAGTATGTATATAGCGGTAAGGTAGCAGAATTATTTTTCGGGTATTCTTTCATCGCATCGATATTGTCGGATGATGAAATTTTACTCAAAATAACGAGTCTTCTCCAAGACAAGTATTCCGTAGAAATAGTGCAAGTGTTAATTCGCGTACTTGAAGCTCGATGTGATGGTGGAAGAGGTTCTAAAGATTGGGAAGCTTGGCAAGCAAGGTTTAAAAGTATTATCACGTACAACAATCCCGCCAAAGAATATATAGAAACGTTGAGATATGCGTGTGGTGAAATAGCCGAGATGCCTGTTGTTAAAGATTCAGGTTCAGGATCAGGACCCGCAGTCGA
>Ga0207111_10025_pt1 | contig 47304 bp, 42 predicted proteins | sample Alteio_BWMinHeat_71_FD_153577 | JGI IMG/M metagenome (GOLD analysis project Ga0207111, IMG submission 153577) | Enriched cells from forest soil in Barre Woods Harvard Forest LTER site, Petersham, Massachusetts, United States -... | ecosystem: Environmental > Terrestrial > Soil > Temperate forest >... | reverse complement strand
GATGCAGTTAAAAGCTTCGGGCAGCAGCCAGATTTTAGCCGATGTCCAAATTCCGGCCGGCACTTACAGCCAAGTCCGCCTGCATGTGGTCAGCGTCATGGTCACCAAAGCCGGAGCGACAACTACGGCTAAATTGCCTTCCAGTGAATTAAAACTTGTGGGCAAACTGGTGGTCAAGGCCGACGCCACAGCCAGCTTTAACCTGGACTTTATGCTGGACAAATCTTTACACTTAACCGGCAGCGGCATGTTCATTCTGACCCCGGTAATTAAGCTGGACAGCCAAAGCGATGCCCAGGTGCAGATTAACGACACCGACAAAGTTAAAGTGGAAAGCGGCACGGAGGAAGACAGCTCCACCTTGGGTTCTAACGAAAACGGCGAATTAAAAACCGACTTTCAGTTAAACGATAATCTTAAACTGGATGTTACCGGCACCAGCACCATTCATGTAATAGACCCCGGCCAAAGCGAAAGCAGCGTTAAAGTCAGCGCCCAAAAAGCCGTGAGCATTGCCCTGCAAAGCGGACAAATTGACCTGTCAATTTCAGTCAAGCTGGAAGTTCAGAACGGCAAAAAAGTCTGGCACGTGGTCGGCCAGAAAGCGCTAAACTTGGTTGATGTTTTTGTAGACGCGCAGACCGGCGCTGTGGTTTCTATGTAGTCAGCTTATCTGATAACAAAACCCCGTCCCGATTTCATCGGGACGGGGTTTTAAATTTAAGCTATGTGTCATTCCGGAATTTTTATATTGTTTTTAAAATGTCCGGAATCTATTTTTACCTTTTACTGGCAGGTAATGCGGTAATTATAGACGGACTGGTCTATTTCGCCGGTAGGCGAAATTTTCAGCAGGTAATCATACGTAAAGAACATATTTGTTCCATGGGGACCTTTTTGGTCCAATAACATGTGGCCGCTGCCTTTAGACTGCTGCGCTAAGCTGCTAAGGCTGAAAGAAAAATTGGAATGGTCGTTGGCTTTAAAGCTATACTTATCGCTTCCATAATAGCCGTAAGAAGGGCCTTGACCCTTGCCGTTGGCCGAATAGAGGCTGTTGCCTCTTACCTGGCCGCCGTTTACGGTATAGGAGTAATCAAACTGGAACCAGCCCGAAGTCATGGTAACATAACTGCCGTTACAAAAGTTGTAGGCAACTACACCGGTTAAATCCAAGTGGCCGCTTTTGTATTTGGTGGTAACGCCCTGGGCCGAGCCTATCATGGGCAAAACCAACGCGGCAGAAACCAACAACATAACAATTTGCTTTTTCATGCTTTTCCTTTCTTAATTAAGAGATGATTCTAGATTAGACATAGCCTATCAAACAAGCAAAAAGCTGTCAATGGACGGCGGATGCCTTTACAGGAGGGCATTTTTAACTTATAATTTGCTAACGATTTCGCAAGTCAGTTCTACTAGGAGGTTCCATCATGAAGAACATATTGCTAGCACTGCTGGCAATCACCGCCCTCTCGCTGGCAACGCCAGCTGTTGGGCAAGATAAGAAACAGGGCGAGAAAGAAGCCAAGTGGGCTCCGCGCAAAGAAAAAGAGGTCCAAGGTGTTGGCGACTGGAGAGCTTTTCAGGTCACCGACGCCAGTACCGACGAAACCACAATCAACTACCGGCATCGCAGTAAGCTGTGTTTCGTTGATGTCCTGCCCAAAGCAGGCGGGCTAAGAACTACGGCCTACGATTACGGCTTTCCCGGCGGCTCGCTAGTGCAGATCATTGAGTTTAAGGGCACAGCAGAAAACCGCTCGATAAAGGAAGACCGCAGCATCTCGGGAGAGGGCGCTTATGAGCAGTTTGGTGCCAGACGCGGATACGACGTATTCTACGTTAAGTGTCTTGAGGACGCCAAGAAGTTTCCCAAGGAAATCCGCGCGCTATTTCTGGGCTACTGGGACATGCCGAAAGACTAGCCTCGACGCCACGCGCCGACCCCACCTCTCCCGCTCTACCCCTTCTCTCCTTGACGTTCGCCTGGACGGAAACTCAGGCAAAAGTGGTCACCAAAGTCTCGGTGGCCACTATTTGTTTGTTTATAAATTTATTTTACCGTAACTTTCAGCTTCCCTCCGCTGGTCTGGATTTGAAGAATTTTTACGCCGGGAACTGTAGAGATTTGCGGTTTGGAACCTTTGGTTAAATCTGTAATTATGGATTGATTTTGTTTTTGCGCGTAGGTAAGGTTCATTATTTGCTGATTCTTTATTAACTCGGTCTGGGACAGGTTGACAACATTCCCGCCCGAAAGGCTAAATATGACTGCCAATAAATTAGGATCAAAATTTGCTGCCTGGCCATTATAGTTAATGCTTTTAAGAACTAAATTTTTGTTCAAACTGGATAGCGAGGTTTTGTCGAATTTTACAAGTGTAGTATTGCCCGCTAAGTCTGTGGCCGTGCATAGCGTACTCGCGCATACAAGTTGGGGCGCTGTTGCCTGATTATCCGTAGCGCTAAAATTAAAATCTTTGCTTATGGGGTTAAACTGTATGGCCAATTCCGGACCGGTTTTGTCTATTGTAAGGCTAATAGTTTGCGGCAGTTCGTTGTTGCCGGCGTTGTCAGTAGAAAAAAACGTTATGGTATGCGGGCCTTCAGCGGTCATGGATAAGGCGCCTGTGTAAGTTGTGGTCGCGCCGTTGTCCAAACTGTAAAGAGTTTTAAGCACGCCTGACGTCTGGCTCTCCTGGCCGGGAATAAGCGGATCCAGAGCAGTTAGCGTAACCGTCGCGTTGCTATGGTAAAACCCGGGCGCACCCATAAGTCCGGTAATGGTGGAAGTGGAAACCGGCGGAATTAAATCCTGCGACTGGTCGGGGTTTAAACTCGCCGATGGTTGCACGGTTTGGTCCACCGTGCCGTCGGAGTTAGTATCAAGCGACAAAGTATCCGTGTTGCCCAAGTTCAACATGCCGCTTAGTGATGTAGTAACGGGGAAGTTGCTGAAGACTTGGGTGCCGGTGGTTTGATTATCAGTAATGTCTTCATCTTTTATGGTAAAGCTGCCGCTGCCCGTACCCTTGAGATTAATAGTGTACGTCTGGCCTTCGTCATTGGGCAGATAAACAAATTTGTGGTCACCCATTATTTCAAGGTCCGCGTTGGGAATATTGTTTTGAATAGCGCCGGCATTTAGCCCCGCGTGATTGCCGGCTTGGTCTGTTACGTCAATATCAAGCGGGCTATATATGGAAACCGCCTTACCCTTAAGCTTGCATTTGGAAATATCCTGGGTAATAAGTCCGCTATCAATATTTAGACTCGCGCCCGATATTAAATCCACAATCTCCTGTCTTATGCCGTCCTGGCTCGGCATTTTGCCGTGGTCGGCTTTTAACCCGTAAAATTTATGGGCAGGGTCTATGGGTAAATTGGTGGCGCTTTCTAAAGGCACCGTGCCGTCACCAGGCGATTCCTGAGGCTGGTCATAAGTAATTTCTGTCCCGCCAATAAGAAACTTTTTTCGTCTCTCGATTATTTTACTAAGAGTGCCGGTCTTACAGCCGTTTATGCTGTAAAGGTCAACCCCGGCTGTTCTTAAATCGTAATTATCAAACCCTGCCGTATGCAAATTTTGGGAGTTGGTTACAGCTTGGCTGTTTAACTGGTGATCATTGGTTAAAAAAGCATTGGCTTGATTAAAATCCAAGTCCTGGCTGACGGTTGGGCTAAGAAATCCCGAGGTGATAACTTTTACATAACTGCCTTTGTTATTAAAGTAGGTTTGGCTTGGCGCAAGGTCATAAACAACGGGCAAATTTTTTGCGATTTTTTGCATTTCGGTATCGGCAAGCCAAGGAATGCCAAAGCTGTCGCCTTGTAAAAGAGTTTTAATGGCATTTGGGGCTCCGGTATTGGGGACGCCAACAAATACGGCTTTGCCAATATGATGGTCTGTTGGATGGTCCATAACATATTTTTTTACCAGCAAACCTCCGGTGCTGTGGGCAATAAGGTCAACTTTGTCACTGCCGATTTGTTGTTTTAATCATATCAAACAAAAAATCCCCGTCAAATAAAAGGTTTTCCACAAGTTTGAACCTTTCGAGCGAATTGTCACACAATAAAAAAATACCCGTTCGGGCGAATGCGGAACAATAATATCTAATGTAAAAATAACCGAATGACCGCGTGGATATCGTTGGGCAAGTGGGGGTTCATGCTATAAAAAACGTGCCCATGCCTGCCCATATACGCCAAAATTTCCAAATTCCTTAAAATTGTTAAATGTTTGGACGTGGCCTTGATGGAAATTTTTAACTCCTTAGAAATTTCGGAAACGTTTAAGCTGCGCCCCGCAGAAAGCAGGCCGATAATCCTTAAGCGGTTAATGTTGCCAAAAGTCTTAAAAATATTGGTCCAACGCAGGTTCATATTTAGCTTATTATATCATATTTTGCCTACCGCCTTCATACTTTGGTTGAACAATTCGAGCGAAAGGTTCAATCGAAGATAAACAAAACTCCCCTGCCCGGAGGCGAGGGGAGTTTTTAAAATACATTTAGAAGAAAGATAAAAAATCTTCGGGTTTTAATTTGGCATCACGCAGTATTTTTACTAAAAGTGACCGGTCAATTTGTTTATAGTTTGGAACAGTCACAGATTTTTTCTCCGGTGCGGAAAGCCTTATGTGACTGCCTCGCTGCCGCTCTACACTGTAACCAAGTTTAGCCAGAATTTTAATCAGCTGCTTTCCGGACAAAAGGGGAAGTTGCGGCATACGGCATTAAACCTTAATAGTATGGAGGCTCAATTCCTGAGGCTTATAATGGGACAAAAACTGCCGGGCGGATTTTTCCTCTAAAATCAGCTTTATAACCTCACGGATATTTTTTAATGCCTTATCTATGGTCTTGCCTTGAGAATAGCAGCCTTCCAAAACCGGGCACTCTACCACATAGAAACCATCTACCCCTTTTTCCACCAAAACAGGCAAATTCAAAGATTTAAAAATATATTTATGGTTCATAAATTTAATTCCTTCATTATTATAGTAAGCGATTAAGTTATAAAAGTCAAACAAAAACTCCCCCTGTCCGCGGGATGCGGAGCAAGGGGCGTTTTGATGGTGCTAAGTTTTAATCATAAATATCATGACCGCCGATAGAGTGGAATCGGCATTCACTTTTATTGCCTAAAAATTCAAAAATAATCCGATACTTATAATCAACCGAAAAAGCCCAAAATTCAAATAGCTTCCCTTTTAGTTTGTGAGTCTTTAATGTTGGGTGGAAAGGGTCTTGGCGAAAAATCCGTTCCTTCTTTTCAGCCAGTAGCTGCGTGTCCTTAGGTAATTTTTTATATAGACGTTCGAATTTAGGGGAGTAATAAATCTTCATAACCTCAAGCGGACCTTAAGTCTTTTAGGGACCTAAGCAGCTTGCCTTTGCCCCGGGCAAACTCCCGCTGGCTCTGCCTTATCTCCTTGAGCAGCTGTTCCTCCCTCCATAACCTCATTAAGTCGCGAATGAATTCGCTTTTGCTCGCGAAACCTCCTTGTTTGACGGCAAGCTCCATTTCTTTCTTAACCTTTTCCGGCACAGAAATATTTACGATTGATCGCATAAGTTTAAACTTAATTTTATATATGCTAATTGTAACACATTGTATTACACTGTCAAGACCGACTATCCGCACAAATCCCTACAACAAGCTGCTAAGCAAGCAAAAACTCCCCTGTCCGCGAGATGCGGAGCAAGGGGAGTTTTGATTGGGCTAAATTTTAGCGGGTGATGGAAATAGTTTGTCCTAGTTCAGCCGAAGGAGCGGCAACAGTAATTCTGCCAGTAGTTGCATCTTTGCTCACAGTGTATCCCGAATTATAAGTCGTACAAGTAGCTTCGCTCGGGCTACAAGCCGCGCCTGAGGAAGGATCATAAGGAAGAGAAGGTATGTAAGTTGAGACGAGACACGAACGAGAATCTGATATTGTGGCTCCGGCGCCATTCTGGATGGTTCGAGCTGTCGCATCGATAGGACCACAGCCAGTAAGGATTCCTTTATTATCAGCAATGTTTTGACCAAAGGCATTTAAGATAGCATTAACATTACTGGTTCTTTGAGTATTACGGCCTTGGGCAAATTGCCTGGCTGGGTTAATGGCGATTAAGACTATGGTTGCCAAAAGGGCAATCATGCCAATGACTACCAAAATTTCAATCAAAGTAAAGCCACTTTGATTGTTCTTAAAATTCTTCATTGTTATAAATTATTAATTATAAGTTTTTAAATATAAGCATAGTATAACACTTTCCCCGACCTTTGAAAATATTGGCTTATTTAACTAACTTAAGATGTTAGCATGCGCCGATGCCCCCGTCAAGGCAACGAGCAGGAGGTTCCGGAATTGGTTGGCTGTTCGTCCCAGGAATTAACGCTAAAGCTGCTTCCGGTTTGGGTGAGTATTGCCGTTACGTTGGAATAGGAATTATTGTAAAGCGCGCGGGTTTTTATGGTAATCGGATTGCTGCCAGACGGGTCGCAAATTTTGCAAGGGTTAGAGCCGATGTTCACGGTTTGCGCGGTTAAAGAACCTTTGGCTAAATCTAGCATGGCTTTTTGCACACAGCCTTCGGCCAAGGCCAAACTGATTTTTTTTGATTCATTGTCCAAAATGTTAAAACGCAAAAAAAATCCGGCTGTACTTAAAGTAAAAACAATGGCTACTAAAATTGCGGCGATGATGATGATGGAAATTAAAGCCACAAAACCTTGCTCGCTCTTGCCGTTAAATTTTTGGTTCATGGCCGTTTACTTCCGCAAATACTTAGTGGTAGAAAAATCCTGGCTTAAGGAGGCGCCATTGGGAGTTGTAATGCTTAGGGTAAAACTGGCGGTTACTGATTCCGGATTTACTCCGCTGCCAGTATGACTAAAAATCGAGGTGGCCGGAGGGGTGACGGCCACGGTGACATTGCTATTGTTAAGTGTAGCTACTGGGTTAGCGCCTCTCTGTAGTGTCAGATTGCCACCGCTAAAAGCAAAGCTCAAGCTGCTGCCGGCCTTGGTAAAAGTTAAAGTATTGCCCGAGCTCCCTGAGGCGGGCGGATTAACGCCGCTTGCCCCGCTCAAACCCCAATTGATTTTGCCCAATAAGAAATTGCCTTCCGCGGTGAGCGTGCCACGGGCCTGCGTGCGACCGGAAAGCTCAAGCATGCTGTAGGCGGCGGCCACGATGCCGGTCATGACAAGAGCGAACAGCCCCAAATAAACCAAAGTTTCTATTAAAGTAAAGCCGCATTGCCGCTTCATGGGCCGGGGGTGATAATTGATATAATGTCTTTAGTGTTGCCTTGCGACGAGGCAACGGCCAGATAAAAATAGTCGCCCGAGCAGTACAAGGCAGTCCCTGTACCGCCAACAGTAGATAAGGAAAGAAAACTGTTGGTAGTGCCGTCGCTTGACCAGGGCTGAATACTCGCCGGATTGGCAATGTTCCAAACCTGGAACTGGGCCGGAGTAATAAGAAAAGCCAGATAGTCGCGGACGGCCATGCCGTTGACGCTGGTCTGGTTACCGCTACCGATGTCCTTGCTACCGGCTACGGAAATGGCACCGGGATTGGCCGCGTTCAAAATGTAAAACTCGGTAGTGCCGAAAGTCCTGCCCAAATAAACGTTGCTGCCCACCGCAGTTACGCTTTCCCCATTCGAACCGCCAGCCGGAGTGTAACCACCAACACGGGTCGGGTTAGCAGGATTGCTAATATCAATGACTGTCATATTTTCGCTGTTGGGCGTGGCGATATAGGCGTAGTTGCCCTTAACAAAAATTGAATTGACCGCATTGCCAACGGCGTAGCCGCCTTTATAAATTGGGTTGGTCGGACTGGCTAGCCCGCCTCCGCCACCAACGTCAATAACATCAAATTCCGGACCGCTGTTGGTTTTGCTTAAGCCCAAATAAATGTAGCCGTTACTGTAAAAAATGCTTTTGCCCTCAGCCTGGCCGCCCGTCCCGGTTACGCCGGGGATTTTATAACTTGCGGCCACGGAAGGGTTCGCCGGGTCAGTTACGTCCATAACCTGAAGCTGGGCGCAGTGGTCCGATTGCGTGCAGGTAGTAAAGTTGGCGCCAAAGCCGTTGGCCAGAAAGGCATAATTACCGGCCACCGCGGTCGCACTCAGACTGCCGCTGACCGAAGCGGAATTGTCCACGCTACCGCGGAAAACAGGCTTTTGGCTGGGGTCGGTGGGCAGGTCAAAAACAAAAAATGTGTCTCTATCAGTGTTAGGTGTAGTATTCATGGCCACATAGAACCTTTGATTGTAAACGTAAACATCAGCCACTCCAAAACCGTTGCCGTTGTTGCCGTTTACTCCCAGCTGTCCAAAATCCCAGGCATAATAGTGCGGGGTCTTCCAGCCGGTCGGATTGGCCATAACGGAGTTGCAGGTGCCTCCGGAATTGGCAGCCTGAGGGTTGGTAACCAGCGTTGATAACGCGCTGCTTTCGGCGCGGTTATGGTCACCGGTCCAGGAAACAGTCGCGGTCACTTGTTTTTTGGAATAATCCGGAACGTGGGTTATCGGGTCAAGAGGAAATACGACATCAACTTTTTTTTGGTAAATTCCGTCGGTAATATAAGTCAACGGGGGTTGAGGTAAAGCGTTTACATTATTAAAATCTTGCCGACCATTGGCTTGTTCCGTTTCCAGCAAGCCTTGGGCTTTGGCTTGAGCTTCGCCATTGGTCTGGCTGTCTGAGGCCAAAGACTGGCTGCCAAAAGACACCAGAAGCACCGCGCTTATGGTCAGGATGGCTATGGCCATAGCCAATAAAATTTCCAAAACAGAAAAGCCGGTTTGGTCTTTTAATTTCGATTGCGGCTGAGCCATATAAAATTTAAATTAATTTGTCCAGGTAATTTGGCCTTCGGTATTGACGCTAATATCGGAACTATGGCCGCTGTTGTCTTTTATTCTGACTGTGGCGGCTGTTGTGGCGGCGTCGAGCTGGCTAAAAATTATGTCAGTCGGCGGGTTGCCCGAAGTGTCAGTAATGGTAACGGCATTGTTGACCGGAACTGCCTGATTAGTGGCATCTCCTGAATTATAAGTGGCTCCTTGAAATATTATATATTGAGTGGCCGTAAAGTGCACGCCATGTTGTTTGCCATCGGTACAGCTGCCCAGACAAATATTGCTCATGGCCTGGCTGCGGGCTTTTTGTAACACATTCACGGCCGTGTCGCGCTCGCTGCGAAAGCTGGAGCCGCGATAACTTTCCATGCTTACAAATAAGGCAAACCCCGCAATTAAAACAAAAATCGTTAGTACGACAAGGATTTCTATTAAAGTGAAACCGGATTGAGAAAAGGGTTGAGGGTTGAGGGTTGAGGGTTGAGAAGGGGCAGGAAAAGTCATATAGGACTTATTTGTACGGGTTCAAATTCTGGGTAAAGGAATAAATTGGCGTAATAATGGATATGGCAATAAAGCCTACGAGCAGGCCCATGAAGATCATTAACATGGGTTCTATGGAGGTGGACAGATTTTTGGTTAGCTCGTCAACTTCGGCCTCGTAAATTTCCGCCAAATACATTAAGCTATCGGTTAATTTGCCCGTGCTTTCGCCCACCATGACCATTTGCGAAACCATGGGCGGGTAAATTTTGCCTTCCTCTTCCAAATAGGCGGAAATTTTGCCGCCTTTGGTAATCACGGCCGTCAGCCTATACAAAGAAGTTTGGTAAACCAAATTGGTGGTGGTGCTGGCCGTAACGTTCACGGCCTCCACAATCCGCACATCGCTCTTTAAAAGTACGCCCAAAGTGCGGCAAAAATTGGCCATATTGTAAGCCTGGAGCATGCTGCCGAGCACCGGAATTTTTAACAGCCCGCGGTCTATGAACAAGGCGAACCCGGGCTTTTTGCGCAGGGCCAAAATAAAGCCGCCTATTAGCGCTATTATAACCAAAGCAATTAACCAGCCCCAATGGATAAACAAACTGCTGGTAAAAATTAGCACGCGCGTGCTAAAGGGCAGTTGAGTGTTGAAAGTGGTTAATATAGGTAGGATTTTGGGGAAGACGTAAACCGTCAGCAAAACAGTAATGCCCAAAGTGGCAGCAACAATAAAAATAGGGTAAACCAAAGCGCTGATAACTTTGCGGCGCAATTCCCTTTTCTTTTTTAGCTCCTCGGCCAAATAGCCCAAATTTTCATGCAAAGTGCCGCTGACTTCCCCGACTTTAATGATGTTAACGGCAAAGTCGCCGAAAAATTTGCGGAACTTGTCCAAACGCACGTATAAAAATTGCCCGCTTTCCACGCCATTGGCCAAATCCGTGACCACATGCTTGGAAGCCTTGGAAGCCGTTTGCTTTTTGAGCATGTTCAAAGCGGCCAAAATAGGCACGCCGGCTTTAAGCAGAATGGCCAAACGCTTGGCAAACATCATTTGCTCCTGCAGGGGCAGGCGGAAAAACATGGGCAGTTTGGTGGGATCGCGCGGGTCGATTTCCGCTATGGGTTCTTTGGTATTAGCCTTTCTGAAGGGGAGGTTCATTAATAAATTGTTCCAAAAAAATAATAATAGATTCTTCGGCCTTATGCACTCCCTCAGAATGACGCCAAAGGAGACGCCGATAAATCGGCACGCTACAAACTACTCACTACCAACTACAAACTTATTATGTTACTCATGTAGCATCCGCAAAACCTCTTCTATCGTGGTTATGCCCAGCGCCGCTTTTTCAAAACCGTCCTGGATCATGGGCACCATGCCCTGTTGGATGGCAATCTTCCTTATCTCGCTGGCCGTGGCTTTGCGCAAAATAGCTTCGCGGATGGTGGGGTCCATAACCAAACATTCGTGGATGCCAATCCGGCCCTGGTAGCCGGTCTGGTTGCAGCGCTCGCAGCCCTTGCCGCTATAAAAAACTTTGTGCTTGGAAAAAATTTCGGCCGGCATAATGCCCGAAAGGCTCTGGATTTCTGAGGCCGTAATTTTTTTGGCGGTTTTGCAATGCTCGCAAATCCTGCGTATCAGCCTTTGGCCAATGGCAATGTTCACCGTGGAAGAAATCAGGTAGGCTTCGACTTTCATGTCCAGCAAACGGGGCAGGGTCGTAGCCGCGTCATTGGTATGCAAACTGGAAAGAACCAAGTGGCCGGTAAGCGCAGTATTAACCGCCAGGCCCGAAGTTTCAATATCGCGGATTTCGCCGACCATAATAATGTTGGGGTCCTGGCGCAAGACCGAGCGCAAACCATTGGCAAAAGTCAGGCCGGTGCGCGGGTTAACCTGGATTTGGTTAATGCCGCTTATGGAATATTCTATGGGATCTTCAATGGTAATTATGGAGGTGTCCCGGCTGTTGAGCATTTTTACCAGGGTGTAGAGCGTGGTGGTTTTACCCGAGCCGGTGGGGCCGGTAGCCAGAATCATGCCGTAGGGCTTTTTAATGGCGCTTAAAATTTTCTTTTGGTTGCTTTCGGAAAAACCCAAAGACTTTAAGCTAAATTCCGCGGCGTTGTCGCTTAGCAGCCGCATAACCGCGTTCTCCCCGTAATAGGTGGGGATGATGGACACGCGCACGTCTACCGGCGCGCCGCTTTCCAAGGTAGCGCGAAAACGGCCGTCCTGGGCGGACTGGTGTTCGTCGGTCCTAAGCCCGGCTAAAATTTTTATTCTGCTCACAACTTCCTGATGCAAAGCTTTGGGCAGTTCATAGACATCCTGGAGCACGCCGTCTATGCGGAAGCGCACGCGCAGGCTTTTGTCTTCCGGGTCCAAATGGATGTCCGAAGCCCGCAGTTCCTGCCCCGCTTCCACCAAACAGTCCATCATCCTGATAATGGACATTTTGTGGCCCAAAGCTAGTTCCTTTTCCATTTTGCCCGCGGCCTTTAAAACTTCCTTAACAAACTCTGCCTGCTTAGCCGTGACCGACTCTTCGGCTTTTATTGCTTCAGTCGATTTAGCTTCGGCTTCGCCGGCTTTGGAAGCGCTTTTTAAACCTATAATTGTGCTGTCGATCTTTATCTTCATCCCGTTAGAAACTTAATTACGTTAAATTAAAAAATAAACGATTAAAGGCTGGATAATTCATCCCTCATCAAAACTTTATCAAAAGTTTCTAACGGGACTCATAAAGCATTATGATACAATACTGACTTCAGACTTTACCATAAATAAAGCATTCTGTAAAGATTCTTTTATATGCACTTTTTATTAACAAGAAATTCACAGGCCATAAAAAACCTCCCTTTTTAGGAAGATTTTATAAAAACTTTTACCTTATTTATAAGTAATTTAATGTGTGGGTATTAAAGCAGGTTTTGAAAAGGCTGTAAAGTTCACCCTTGGGCTGCTGAATAAAATTCAAAAGACTCACCGGTTCGTTTTATAACTTTGGTCCCGTTTCTGTCCTAGTAGCTGGGTAAGACAAATAAGATATTTCTACAGCAAATTGACCTGACAAACGATGGCTAGCGTGATTAACACAACCTTCAATAGCTTTTCCGTTTTCTTGAAATCTTTCGTCAGTTCTAAATTGGTCCGACATCAAACGTGCTCCACCTAACATAATTTTTTTTACACCTAAGGAACTAAGCAAGTTAACAAACCGAGCCCAGTTCTCATCTCTATCGACTCCATCATCTACGTAGCCTTGGGAGGAGGGAGTAAATTTTGGGTCTGGGTCACCAGTGTAAGTCGGAACTAGATAAACGACGCTTGGCTCCGAATGTTTCTGGCCTTGCTGCCAACGAGACAAAATAGTTTGCGTATTGATAGTATCTATTTGCTCTTCAAATACTACCACTGGAGTTTTTTGAGCAGTGTCAGTTGTTACCAATTGTTGTAAGCTTCTAATCAATGCTTCCTCTCTGGGGTCATTAGGAATTGCGCCTTCGCTCCGTTCAAAAAACGAGTGCATGACAATACGAATTATTCCGTTATTGCCTTTAATCCTTTCTTTTATGAGTCTTACGTCGGGATTGCTATCGTCTATTGGATCAATTTCTAATAAATTTACTACGGCTTTGCGTTGACCCATTTCTAAACCCGGTTCTTGACTTAAACCATATGGATGTTTGGGATTATAAGCAGTCATAGTATCAGAATACCATTTCATCAAAAAAAACTAAAGACTTAAATGACCAAAAACCCAGGAGTTCAAATATCTCGGGTGCGTGTACTATTAACATAAGTATGATTTCTATTTAAGAATAAACCCACAACTAAAAAAGCTCTCTAAAATTTTAAAGAGCTTTTTTCAAATATTGTCCGGTATAACTATTCTTAACTTTGGCAACATCTTCGGGCGTGCCTACGGCCACCACGTTGCCGCCTTTGTCCCCGCCTTCCGGGCCTAGGTCGATTAACCAGTCGGAGGTTTTTATCATATCCAGGTTGTGCTCAATAACCACCACGGTATTGCCTTTGTCCACTAATTTGTTGAGTACAGCTATTAAACGTTTAGTGTCCGCAAAATGCAGGCCCGTGGTGGGCTCGTCTAACAAATACAAAGTGCGGCCCGTGGAGGCGCGCGAAAGTTCGGTGGCCAACTTTACGCGCTGGGCTTCGCCGCCGCTTAGCGTGGTGGCGTTTTGCCCGAGGCGCATGTAACCCAAACCGACCTGCGAAAGCGTTTCCAATTTTTTATGGATTTGGGGCAAAGAGGCAAAAAATATTTTAGCCTCGTCTACCGTCATTTCCAAAATGTCGGAAATGGTTTTGTCTTTGTAATGAATTTCCAAAGCCTGCTGGTTGTAGCGTTTGCCGTGGCACTCCTCGCAGGTTATGTAAACGTCTGGCAAAAAGTTCATTTCCACTTTAATTACGCCGTCGCCCGCGCACTTTTCGCAGCGCCCGCCCTTAACGTTAAAGCTAAACCGCCCGGCTTTGTAGCCGCGCATTTTGGCTTCTTTGGTTTCGGCGTACAAATCGCGGATGGGCGTAAACAAACCGGTGTAAGTGGCCGGGTTGGAGCGGGGTGTGCGGCCAATGGGCGACTGGTCAATATTGATAATTTTGTCTATATGCTCCACGCCGGTAATTTTTTTGTGCTTGCCCGGCTCTTCCTTGCTGTTGTAAAAATATTTATACAGCGCCGTGGCCAAAATGTCGTGGAAGAGCGTAGATTTGCCGCTGCCGGAAACCCCGGTCACGCAGACAAACTTGCCAAGCGGAATATCTACGTTAATATTTTTGAGGTTAAATTCCTCGGCGCCAAAAATGGAAATCTTCCGCCCGTTGCCCGGCCGCCTTCTTTTGGGGATTTCTATAAATTCCTTGCCGGCTAAATATTGCCCGGTCAGGCTTTTAAGATTTTTTTGTATGGCGGACGGCGTGCCTTCGGCCACCAACTCTCCCCCGTGCTTGCCCGCGCCCGGGCCAATGTCCACGACCCAGTCGGCCTCGCGGATAGTTTCTTCGTCGTGCTCCACCACAATGACCGTGTTGCCCAAATCGCGCAAATCTTTTAAGGTTTTTAAGAGCTTGCGGTTGTCGCGCTGATGCAGGCCGATGGACGGCTCGTCTAATATATAGAGCACGCCGGTTAAGCCTGAGCCGATTTGCGTGGCCAAACGGATGCGCTGGGCTTCCCCGCCCGAGAGCGTATCGGCCGCGCGGTCTAATGACAGATAGGCCAGGCCAACGTTGAGCAAAAACTCCAGCCGGGCGTTAATTTCTTTTAAAACTTGCTTGGCGATGGTTGAATCTTTTTGATTTAAACTTTTAGTCAAAAATTTAAAAAAATCAGATGCCAGTTCAATATTCAGGCCAGAAACTGTGACGATACTTTTGTCGCCTACGGTCACACCCAGGACTTCCGCTTTAAGGCGCTGTCCCTGGCAAACCTGGCAGCGTCTTACCCGCATATAATTTTCTATTTCTCCCCGCATGTATTCGGAATCGGTTTCGTTATAACGCCTTTCCAAGTTGGGGATGACGCCTTCAAAAGTGGTCATCATTTCATATTCGCCTTCGCGGCTGGAAAATTCCCCGGAAACTTTAACTTTCTTGTCGCCCGTGCCGTGTAAAATTATGTCCAAATATTTTTTGGGCATGTCCTTAACCGGCGTATTTATGGAAAAACCGTACTCTTTGGCCACGGCCTGTAAAATGCGGCTGTACCAGGACAGGCGCGAAGTGGTTTTGCTCCAAGGCCTAACCGCGCCTTCGGCTAAAGTTAAACGCTGGTTGGGCATTACCAAATCGGGCTCCACAGTCAGTTTGGTGCCCAGGCCTTTGCATTCCGGGCAGGCGCCGTGCGGGCTGTTAAAAGAAAAATCGCGCGGGTCTAATTCTGAAAGCTGGACGTGGCCGTCCGGGCAGGCGAATTTTTGCGACAGCAGGATCTCCGATCCTACAATATTACCCTCTCCCCTTGCGGGAGAGGGTGTCCCGCCTTGGCGGGACGGGTGAGGGGACTTTTGATCTTCAAACTTTACCGCTACGGCCAAACCATCGCCCAAGTCCAAAGCTTTTTCCAAAGATTCCGAGAGCCGACCTTTGTCAGCCGGCTCAATCGTCAGCCGGTCAACCACAACATCTATAGAATGTTTTTTCTGCTTGTCCAAACTTAAATTCTGGGCTTCGTTTAAGTCCATGAGCGTGCCGTCCACGCGCACGCGGGCAAAACCGGCCTTCTTGATTTGCTCAAAAATCACCCGGTGCTCGCCTTTTTGGTCTTTAATGAAGGGCGCGAGCAAAATAATTTTTGTCCCGGGCTTTATGGCCAGCAGCTGCTCCACCATGGCATGGATGGTCTGGCCGGCAATTTTCTTGCCGCAAACCGGACAGTGCGGAATGCCAATTCTAGCCCACAAAAGGCGCATATAGTCGTAAATTTCGGTGACTGTACCGACAGTAGACCTAGGATTGTGGGAGGCTGACTTTTGGTCGATAGATATTGCGGGCGATAAACCTTCTATTTTGTCCACGTCTGGCTTGTCCATAAGGCCGATAAATTGCCGCGCGTAAGCCGACAAGGACTCCACATACCTGCGCTGCCCTTCGGCATAAATAGTATCAAACGCCAAAGACGACTTGCCGCTCCCCGACAAGCCCGTCATAACTATGAGCTTGTTTCTGGGCAAATCTACGTCAAGATTTTTTAAATTGTGCTGCCGCGCCCCGCGGATAGAAATTTTATCGTTAGTCATTTGTTTCAAAATAAAAGAAAAATAACGCGAACTGTTTTTAAGCCTAGCACGGATGTCAAGTCTAGTCAATGCCCTAAAAGCAAAAGCCGGCGGCGGAAAACAGGTATTGATACAACCCATCTCCCGTCGCCGACCGGCGCACGATCCTGCCAGGCAAGGAGGTCAGTGGACTGCCTGGAATGCAATCTGCATATGCTTCCAGGCAGAATACAGAGCATATGCTGCCACGAGCAGCGCCATGAAGGAGACTTCCCCTTCTTGGCTCATGCTAGCCAGCACTAGCAAGATGGCAACTACAAAGACCATTGCCCCGCAAGTGACGGCGAATACTCGCCAGATCAAGTCCTCCTTAATTGCCCAGAACGCGCCGAAAGCGGTCGCCGCAACCGCGGTGTACCGCAAAATCGGCGGAAACGAGCGCAGGCAAGCAAACACTCCGGCCACAGCGCCCACAACCAGGAGCAGCTCCAGGCAATACTCGCCTGCCCCTTTGCGGAAACCGAGCCCGGCTCCGCTTTCGTCTTCTTCAATTTGCAAGAACTGGAATAGAGTTCCCATGTTCACCTCTGCCGGACACTTTAACATTTTATAGACATTATTTCAAGCCGCGGATATAATCTTTATATGCAGAAGTTAAGTGAAAAAATTAAAACTCTCCCTCAAGGCCCGGGCGTTTACGAATTTTTGAACGGCGCCGGGGCTGTTTTGTACGTGGGCAAAGCAAAAAATTTAAAATCCCGGGTTAACCAATACTTCACCGGCCACGACAACCGCCCCCAGCTCCCCTACTTAATGGCCGAGGCGGTTGATGTTAATTACACAGTCGTCAGCAACGAGTTGGAAAGCGCATTTTTGGAAAACACGCTTATAAAACAATACACGCCCAAATACAATATAGATTTGAAGGACGATAAAAATTATGCCTTCATCACGATTGATTATAATTTTGAAATCCCCCAAATAGGCTATGCGCGCAAAATCGATCCCCAGTCAAATGTCAAAGGTCAAATTTCAAAGGTTCACTATTTCGGCCCATACTCTGCCGCCTACAAAATCAAACAGACTTTAAATTTAGTCCGCCGCATTTTCCCCTACTGCGCCGCGCAAAAAGTTTCCGGCCGCCCCTGCTTTTACTACTACATGCACCGCTGTCCCGGCATTTGCGTAGGAAAAATAAGTTTGGGGGAATACAAATTGCACCTGGAAAAAATAATTAAGTTTTTGCAGGGCAACACCGCGGAAGTTATCCGCGACATAAAAAACGAAATGCGGGGCGCTTCCAAAGCCAAAAAATTCGAAGCCGCCGCCCGTTTGCGCGACCAATTGCGCGCTTTGGAAATACTCTCGGAAAGACAAAACGTAATTCTGCCCAAAAAAGTGGACTGGGATTTGGTTTCTTTAGCGGCTTCCGACGGCTACGGCGCCATTAACCTATTTAAAATCCGAGGCGGAAAGCTTTTTGACAAGGAAAATTTTGTTTATGAAACCCCTACTCCGACGAATAGTCGGAGCCCCGACCAAAGCGTCGGGGCAGAAAACTACAGAACTGATGTCCTGCAAAGGTTTTTGGAACAATATTACCTGGAAACCAGCTCGCGGCCTCAAACCGTTTATACCCAAATCCCGGCAAGCGACCCAAAACTTATAGAGCGTATAATTCGCTCCAGATTTAATCGCGCTATAGAAATCGCGACACCCCAAAAAGGCAAGATCTTCAAACTAATTAATTTGGGGCAAACCAACGCCGAGGAATATTTAAAAAACTGGCTGCGCGACAAGGCCGGCAATTTGGACAAAATAAACAAAGCCCTGGAACAGCTTAAAGAGGTTTTGGACCTAGATGTAATTCCCAAAAGAATAGAATGCTACGATATTTCCAACACCCAAGGCTCCAACCCCGTGGGCAGCATGGTGGTTTTTACCGACGGCTTGCCTGCGAAATCCCAGTACCGCAAATTTAAAATCCAAGGCAAAAAAACTCCGGATGACTTTGCCATGATGAAGGAAATGTTGCAGAGGAGAATGGCGCGTAGTGTGCCCATTTATGGGCAAGCAAGCAAAGCCGATAAATCGGCGCACTACGCTAACAAATGGCCTACTCCTGACCTCATCGTAATCGATGGAGGTAAGGGGCAACTGGGAGTGGCGGCTGAAGTGCTTAGCTCTAAACCCTATACCCTAAACCCTATCCCCTTGATTGGACTAGCCAAAAGGATTGAAGAAATCTTTCTGCCGGGAGAATCAGAGCCCCTTCTGCTAGGCCACGATCAACCCGCCCTGCAACTCCTGCAGCGCCTGCGCGATGAAGCCCACCGCTTTGGCATAACTTTTCATCGCAAGTTACGTTCCAAACAAGCTATACGGTCGGCACTTGATGACATCCCGGGCATCGGCCCCAAAACCAAAAAATTGCTCAAAGCCAAATTCGGCACCGTGGCGAACATTAAAACAACACCTTTTGACGAACTGGCAAAAATAGTGGGACAACATGTGGCGGAGAATATCCAGAAGTCTTTATAAAAGCATTTACAAGCCCTCTTCCAACTGTTAGACTATATGACAAGTCAGCTGTAACAGGAGGCAACACAAGATGGCAAGAAAAATGAAAACCGTACTAGTTACGGGCGCTACCGGCGGCCTTGGGCCCACGGTGGTCAACACTTTTATCACCGCAGGGTGGCAGGTTGTCGCTACCTTTCGTAACGCCGACAAGTTCGCGGCAATTCAAGGCACCAGGCCGAGCGAAGAACTAATAGGTCATCATGTCGGTGACCTATGTCGGGCAAACGATTTTGCGCACCTCACCTCGCGTCTGGCGGTTCGCCATAGCGGGTTCAACGCCATAGTGCACCTGGTTGGCGGCTTCAAGACCGGGGACTCGCCCGAAGACCTGGATGAAATGCTGGAAGTCAACTACCTTCCGGCGCGTATTATCGGACATGCTGCCGAGACACTGGTGGAGCAGGGCGGCGCCCTAATCTTCATTAGCAGTGCTCTCACAAAACTCCCGGTTATTACCCGCCCATTCGGCCTGGAAGGATATATCAATTCCAAACTGGCGTTGAATGGACTCAGCCTTCGGCTTGCGAAGCTGTTCGCAGGCAAAATCCGCGTCAACGCGATCCTTGCCGGAATTCTCGACACAGTCGCCAACCGCGCTGCCAAGTCCGACGGGAACGCAAGCCTAATGTCGCTGGAAAGCGTTGCAGCCCCGATCTTGCGGATCTGCCATCCCGAGGGCCAAACCACCGGCCACTTGATGGAGATTTAACTTTGAACCCGCGTTGCCCCAAACACGAAAGTGTAAAGGCGATGCGGGTTCAGTAATTTCAAACCACCTGGCTAGCTTGACCAACAACCTGCTTTCCTAGTATAATGCGTAAGCAAATTATTTCTAGCCTGTTAAACAAGCAATTTACTTATGAATTCCGGCATAGTTATAAAATTCCTCAATATCCTGGTCATGGTGGTTTTGATCCTGGTTATCGCGCTGCAAAACAAGTCTTCGGGGCTGTCCAATGTTTTTGGCGGCGCCGGTAATATAGTGCAGACCCGCCGCGGTTTTGAAAAGTGGCTGTTTTACGCGACCATTGTTTTAGGAATTCTTTTCGTGGGCATTAATATTAGTTTCCTGTTTAATAAATAATCCGAATTATCCGAATACTGCAATCCGAATGACCCGAAATTTTCGGAGCATTAGGATACCCTTTGGGAGCATTAGGATTATATAACCATGAACGGTTTCCCCCAAAATTTAATCTCCCATGCCAAGTCCCTCTCGCATGGGCTGAAGGAGTTAAAAACTTTGAGCCTTTCCCGTTTGCGGAAAGTTTTTTCTTTATTGGGTAAAAAAGAAAAAATCGCGCTGGCCGCATTGTTGGCCCTGGCCTTCTTAAGTTTGTTCGCTTCGGTAAAAAACTTTTACTATGCCCATACCAAAGCGGCACCGGCTTCCGGCGGCGTTTACAGCGAAGGCGTCTTAGGCCAGCCAGGCTATATTAACCCGCTTTTGGCGCGCATGGAGCCCGATACTAGCCTTACCAGACTGGTCTTTTCCGGCCTTTATAAATATGGTAGCGACGGCCAGCTCACGGACGACTTGGCGGACGGCTTGCCCCAAATTTCCCAAGACCAAAAACAATACACCATCAACTTAAGGCACAACGCCAAATGGCATAACGGGAAACCCGTAACCGCGGACGACGTGGTTTTTACGCTCCAGCTGCTTAAAGACCCGGCCTATAAAAGCCCGCTTAGGCCGCTATGGCAGTCCACCAGCGTGGAAAAACTTTCGGACTACAGCGTTAAGTTTACCACTAAAGATATTTCCGGGCCGTTTTTGGACAACCTGACGCTGCCTATTTTGCCCAAGAGCGTCTGGGGCAATGTGGATTCACAAAGCTTTTTGCTTTCCAAATTTAATTTAGAGGCCATTGGCAGCGGGCCTTACGCGATTTCGGAAATTAAAAAATTGCCCAGCGGCAAAGTCGAGCAAATAACTCTAAGCTCTTTTAACGATTACTACCAAGGCGCGCCGAAAATTGACCAAGTTGTCTTTAAATTCTACGACAACGAAGACGACCTGCTCAACGCCTTCCACAGCCGGGAAATAACGGGTTTTGGCTTTACCCCGCTTGGCAGCAGCCTGTACGTGGATAAGACGCAGGCCCAGGCCAATGTCTTAAGCCTGCAGCTGCCGCAGTACCAAATTGTCTTTTTTAACTTAACCAACAAAGTTTTAGCCGACCCAAGCGTGCGCCAGGCCCTGAGTTTGGCCACCGACCGGCAGAAAATTATCAATAGCGTCTTTAAGGGCAACGCGCTTTTGCCTACCTCCCCACTGGTTTTTTACAGCGCGCAAAACCAGACCCTAGCCTCTGCCGTAGATTTAAGCCAGGCCGCGGCGCTCTTGGATAAAGCCGGTTGGCCGGTTGACCCGAAAACCGGGCTGCGCGCAAAAAAGGGCCTGAGCCTAGAAATAACCATTGCCACCAACGACACCCTGGTTAACTCTAACGCCGCGCAGGAGCTGGCCAACCAGTGGCGGCAGCTCAATATTAAAGCCAACCTAAGCGTCCTGCCCAGCAAACAACTAATGGATACAGTTATAAAGCCCCGCAACTTTAGCGTGCTGCTCTTCCCGCAAAAATTCGGCGCCGATCCCGACCCCTTCCTCTTCTGGCACTCCAGCCAAGTTAAAGATCCGGGGTTTAACTTAACCGGTTTTAACGATCCCTTAGCCGACAAATTAATTGTTGACGCGCGCACCACCACGGACAAAAAGTTACGCGCGGCGGATTACCAAAAATTCAATGATTTGATACTATCAAAGACGCCGGTTATTTTTCTTGACCAGACCGAATACATTTACGCCATAGACAAGAGCCTAAAAAATAATTTGTCGCGCGTGCTCTACGATCCTTCTCTGCGCTTTAATGACATTGGCAACTGGTATATCAACGAAAAAAGGGTGTGGAAATAAGTTCACAGATACACAGATAAAAATAGATAACACAGATGTGTCATCCCGGAATTTTTTGCGCAAATGGATGTCACGTGCCGCAAAAAATGTCCGGGATCCATTTATAGATCTGTTTGCCTGCTTAAATGCTTAGATGCTAAAATGATTTCACGCCGAAGTGATGGAATGGCAGACATGCACGGTTCAGGGCCGTGTGACCGCAAGGTCATGAGGGTTCGACTCCCTCCTTCGGCACCACGGGTCAATCATCCTTCACTGCGTTCGGTTTAAGCCTTAATTAAAGCTGGGGCTTAAACCTCACTCCGTTCAGGATGTTGCCCCTTATCCCAAAAATCCCTTATATAAACCTGGGTAGGATTTTTGGGGACCCTAAGCCTCGACATAAACTTAAGCCGCCTGTTTCGTTGACAAAAAAACCCAAAAGGTGTATAATTATATAAATAGTGAAAATCTCTCCGAAACAAGACAAAAACTAGTTAGTAAATGACGGTTATAGATTTTGCTTTTAGCATCTGTGGAATCCGTGCATCTGTGGTCGTCATTTGTTAATTACCAGCCTTAAAGTTTAGGTCGGCCGTCGAAGCCACTTAAAAAAGGCCCTAACAAAACTTAATAAGTAAGTCCCGCCTCTGGCGGGACAAAGTATCTTGGTTTAGTTTTTAAACGAGATAGAAAAAAATTAATTAACATGATGAGAAAACATCAACACTCCCACAGACCCGGGCAACACAACCGCCCGGCCAATTTAAACGCGCGGTCTGGTAACACGCTGGACGCGTTAATAGACAAGAACGTAGAGCTGGACTTAGGCAAACAGACCGGCCTGACTACCAGCCGCTACACGCAGTCGCGGCAAAACTTGAGGATTATCCCCATGGGCGGTGTGGAAGAAGTCGGCGAAAACATGACCGTACTGGAGTACGGCGACGATTTAATTGTTATCGATATGGGCTTAGCCTTCCCCGACGACACCATGCCCGGCATAGACTATATTATCCCGGATACCAAATGGCTGGAAGAAAACAAGCGCAGGATAAGAGGCGTAATTATTACCCACGGCCACTTGGACCACATTGGCGCTGTGCCCTACATTTTACCCAAACTCGGCGACCCGCCGGTTTACACTATGGCGTTGACCGCGGCTTTCGTAAAAAAACGTTTGGAAGAATTTGGGCTTTTGGGCCGTTCTAAAATTAATGTCTTAACTAAAGATGACACCTTGTCTTTAGGTAATTTTAAAATCAGGTTTTTCAGGCTTAACCACAGCATCCCGGACTCCACGGGCATTTGCATAACCACGCCGGTGGGGCAAATTATTTACGCTACGGACTGGAAGTTTGACCATACCCCGGTAGACGGCAAGCCCACCGAGTTTGATAAAATTGCCAAGTTCGGCGCCGAAGGCGTGCTAGTGCTTATGTCCGATTCCACCAATGCCACCAAACCCGGCTACTGCGCTTCTGAACGGGAACTGGGACTAACTATAGATAGGGCTTTTGCCGACATAAAGGGCAGAATTATTTTTGCCAACTTTTCTACCAGCATTTCCCGCATCCAGCAGGTCTTTGACGCGGCGGCCAAATACAACCGCAAAGTTATTGTGACCGGGCGCAGTATGGTTAACAATATTGAAATCGCCCTCTCTTTGGGTTACCTGAAAATCCAGCCCAAAATAATTATCAAATCCGAACAGGCCAAAAAATTCCCGGACAGCCAAATTTTAATTTTAACCACCGGCGCCCAGGGCGAAGAAGCGGCCGGACTGGCGCGCATTGCCCGCGGCGACCACAAGACCGTAAAAATTAAAAAGGGCGACACCACCATTGTTTCCGCCTCGCCTATTCCGGGCAACGAGCGCGCTATATCCGCTATGCTGTCTAACTTAACAAGGCTTGGGTCGCATGTCATCTACAATAAAACTTTGGACATCCACACTTCCGGACACGCCCACCAGGAAGAGTTAAAGCTCATGATGGCTTTGGTAAAACCCAAATTCTTTATGCCTATCCACGGCGAGCACCACATGATAGTAGCCCACGCGGAATTGGCCAAGACCATGGGCATTCCCGACGCCAACATTTTTGCCCTGGACAACGGGCAGATTCTGGAAATTACCTCAGCCAAAGAAGCCAAGATTGTGGAAGACCCCAAAATTGCCAGCGGCTATGTCTTTATAGACGGCCTGGGCATTGGCGACGTGGGCGAAGTGGTCATCCGCGACCGCCAGGTTATGGCGCAGGACGGCATGTTCGTAATTATTATGACGTTAGATCGCCGGTCCGGAAAACTTATAAACCAGCCGGACATTATTTCCCGCGGCTTTATTTACATGAAGGGCAACGACGATTTGATAAGAGAAGTCAAACACGAAGTCCGCAAGCTTGTGGAAAGCAAAGGCAAAGAAAAACTGGAGCCTAACTGGGCGTACTTGCGCAATGTCGTCCGGGATGAGATTGGAGAGTACCTGTATCAAAAGACCGAAAGACGACCTATGGTCTTGCCGGTCGTGATTGAAATCTAAGATCTTGCGTGCCCATTTATAGGCGATGTTAGAACGCCGATAAATCGGCACGCTACAAACCCCACCCTTTGTTCCAAACGGTGGGGTTTTTTGTTATAATATCCGCATGACTAAACCCGCTATTCTCTCCGGTGTCCAGCCTTCGGGCAAACTGCATATAGGCAATTACCTGGGCGCTTTGAGCAATTTTATAGAACTGCAAAATTCGGGCAAGTACCAATGCTACTACTGCATTGTGGACCTGCACTCGCTGACGCAGGACTTTGAGCCCAAAGAAAAAAGAGGGCAAATTTTGGAACTGGCCGCGGACTTCTTGGCCGCGGGCTTAGACTCCAAAGAGTCCACCATTTTCATTCAATCCCATGTGCCTGAACACACGGAGCTGTCTTGGATATTCAGCACGATTACGCCCATGGCCGAACTCAACCGGATGACCCAGTACAAAGACAAATCGGAGCGGCAGGCAAGCAACATTAACGCCGGCTTGTTCACTTACCCGATTCTCCAGGCCGCGGACATTCTTTGCTACAAACCCTATGCCGTACCCGTAGGCGTGGACCAAAAACAGCATTTGGAACTGGCCAACACCATAGTAAAAAAATTCAACCATAAGTTCGGCGAAACTTTTACGGAAATAAAGCCGCTCTGGACCAAATTCCCCAAAGTCATGGATTTAAAGCGGCCGGACAAAAAAATGTCCAAGTCAGACCCTGCCGGCTGCGTATTTTTGGACGACTCCCCTGCCGAAATTAAGGCCAAAGTAGCAAAAGCCGTTACCGCAACAGGATCCGGCAATAAATCCCCGGGCGAAGAAAACCTTATGTTATTGCTTTCCCACTTTGGCAAAAAAGATGAAATTAGCTATTTTGAGGAAAAACAAAAATTCGGAAATTTACAATACAGCGAACTAAAGGAAGCTTTGGCCAATAACATTGCAGAATTTTTTGCCGACTTCCGCGAAAAGAAAAAACAACTGCTTTCCCGCCCCGAACATTTAGCACAAATTTTAGGTGAAGGGGCAAGCAAAGCGCAAAAAGTGGCCCACGAAACTTTAATTGAAGTTAAACAAAAAATCGGCCTCCTTTAGGAGGCCGATTTTTTATACATTATCCGTCTTTTAAAATGTGGCGGATAATCCTTTTGGTATCTTCCGGGTTTTTTACGGATAAATAATCCACTTTAGTTTTGGTAATCGCGTAATCGTTACCGCCCGGGAAAATGGCGTCGCCCACAAAGAGCATGTTTTTTATGGGCACGCGCAAATATTTTTGTATCTGTTTAAGCCCATAGGCTTTGTCTATGCCTTTTTTGGTGACGTCTATGGAAGTATAGCCGGCGGCGTGTACCTCAAGTTGCGGCAAATATTTAGCCACCCGCTTGGCAATTTTTAACTTAAGAGGCCTGTTTTTTTTGGTCCATTCTTCTTTCATGGCAATGCCCTTTTTGCCCAAAAGCTTTACCACATCCTGGCCCAAAGCCGAAAAAGTTACCTGGGTGCCGCGATTCTCAATAAGTTTGCCGTAAAGCTTTTTTGGATGCCGATAATTTATCTCTTTTAATACCCTGTAAAAAGTCTGGATAATTTGCTTAATCTGCTCTTTTGGCAAATCGTGGCTATAAACTTTTTTCCAAGCCGTGTTCTGGTAGCGGTAAAAAACATTGGCCGTAGTAGGAAACAAAAACAAATTTTTTAAAAGCGATTTTGGGGCGCTTAATTCATTTAACAGCTGCTCCTGGAACAATTGGTACTTGCCCCCTCCAATGACCGCGACTTTTTTTACCGCCAATAAACGCGCCATCAAGCGGTTCATTTCTGAATCTATCACCGATTTGGTCGGAGCCAGCGTACCGTCCAAGTCAAAAACTATGAGTGCTTTTGGCTTTAGCTTATTAAGATTGTTGATTCTCATAGTATTATTTTAGCACAAAATAAAAAACCCGTTTTGGGTGATTTGGAGGGGGAGACCGATTCGCGACTTCGTTCTCCTCCCCCGGTTATGGGCTAAAAGCCCTTCCTTGCGTGTAGCTTATCGCGCTCCTACTGCGATAAGCTAAAATTCACATCGATCTGGGTAACCACTTCCACTGGTTCTCCATTGAGTTGAGTCGGTTTGTACTGCCATTGCTGCACTGCCTGCCGGGCCGCTTCTATCAGCAAAGGGTGGCCGGTTATCAACTGCAGGTTCTGGATAGTGCCGTCCTTGCCGATGATCGCGGTGAAACGCACCACGCCCTGAATGCGGGCTTGCTTAGCCATCTGCGGATACACCGGCGTAATTTTCCGGATCAGGTTAGCGGCAATCACGTTGCCTCCCACGCGGATGCGCGAGGGAGTTGCCTCCTTGGGCTTTTCCTTCACCGGTGGCGGCGGAGCGGCGGGTGTGGGGAAAACTAAACTTGGGCCTCCGGCAGCAGGGCCGCCGGGAACTCCCCCAACAACACCTCCATCTCCTTGCGGGTGGAGATCTTCTTCCTTTTCGTCCTTGGTGTTGGAGATCTCATTCGGGATCTGCTTGGGAGCGCAAAGTTTTCCCCCCAAACTGCAGGGATCAAACTTCCTGATGACTTCAGGTTTGGGTCTTTTCGGCGTTTCAGCCGGTGGCGGTGGTGGCGGTGGCGGTGGCGGCGCGACTAGAAAACTTGTTAGTTGCGCGCGCGGCAACGTGTCGGTCCAGATCAGCGGGATCAGGAACACTATGCCGAACAATACTAGTTGACCGAGGAAAGACAACGTGACGGTCCAAGGCTTGCGCCTTGCCGCAATGGATACTACAAACGTTTGCTCAAACATACATTGAACCTCCAAGTTCACGTTTGAGCAAGATACCCCGCTAGTAAACCAGTGTACACTCCGGAAGAAATTGTTTTGATCCTCTTTGGGGACCGCGACATGAGTCCGGCGATACTGGCAACGGCGTGGTCTGACTCTATCTTAAGTCTGCACCCGCAAGCATTGAGGGTCAAACCGAATAAGCACCGTTTATCCACCGCTGGTATGAAGTTTTCATACTATTATAAAAACCCTTTCTTTTTAGGAAGGGTTTTTATAATTTTGTTTGAGTTTCAAGAGGGAGGCTGGCTGCGGATTTTAACTCGCAGCCAACCTCCCCTGCCTATAGGCAAATGTTTAAATAATTTTAAGGGACGCTTTATATTTATATTATAGATCCGGCGTAAAAATAATCAAATAAATTGAGCACTAGTTATGCACCGTTTATCATACTTTTTCATACAAATAAATAACGGGAGCGCAGCACTACGCTCCCGGAAAGTGTTAATTAATAGCCATATCGGCCTGGTCTGCGGATTTGGACTTCGTGTTTGCCTTGGGCGCTTTGTTGTGCGGCCTTGGCACGGTTGCGGCCTTTTTTTCCGCGGTTGGCTGGGCCGATTTTAACGTCGTGGCTGTGTGAGCGGCCCCGGCGTTGGAGATTGGTTTTGCGGTTCATGTGTGCACCCCCTTAGTGCTAATGAGGTGCGAACCGCTTTGCGTTTTTCATGTAAGCCTCCTACGGAGGCTCAATGGTGACGAAATGAATCATGTCTTCCTCCTGTTGTCTGCTTAGGCTCCGGTGCCAACCTTTGGCACCACCATAAACGGCCTGGTTGCGGGCACGAAGGCGCGCATGTCGGAACCGGCCAAAAACTGCCTAACTTCTTCAAGGGTCAGGTAGACCTCGAAGTCCTTGCCACCGTGCCTCAACTTCATACCCAAAAGGGCGACGTCCCTTCTTGTCTTGCGGAGTTCGGCTTGGCCGACCACAAGTACACCAAAGCCATCCGGCTTATAGGTGTTCAAGACACTAGAGGCCTCGGCCAGCGAAGCGTTCTTCAGTTTCTTGGCGAAGGTCCGGCGGATGTAGCCCCAAATCTCGGGCGGATAATACTGTTCTGTCGCCATACTATCTCCTGGAACTCGGAATCGAACGGTAAAAAGATAATACTCCTAAATACCGGATATAGTCAACCCTTGGCTAAACCCCTTATTTAGATTAAAATACTGGAGTTGTTTCTTTCTGTACCCTAAACCCTTTACCCTAACCCCTCTCTTGATGTCCTTCAAAATCGGCATAGTATGAACACAACCCGACATCAGGCTTTTCAGGAAAATGCCAAATTTATACCTTTTTCCTACACAATAAAACTACCCCCTCCTTGTTATGCGCGAAAAATCGTAGCCCGAGATAAGCAAGGTAGGATACTACACTCTACCACGCCAGCACTTCACCATATATAAAAACCCCTAAAATTTAGAACTATTGTGTAATAATTGAAAAGCCAGCCATAAAAGGCTGGCTTTTAATATGAGCCCGATTAGGGCGTTGACTTTACCATATTGAAAAAATCCAATTTGACTTATGCGCAAATTTAGAGTATAATATTTTTATGTTAACTATGATAATCTCAAATTCACGAGAGAATGTTTCGCAAACCACTTGCGGGCATTTTGTATTGCCATAGTTTTTCTAGATTTCAAATAGAATAATTTTGGCTCTACACCCCGCATGCGGGTGTTTTTGTTTTGTCTAAAAATTAATTATTCTACTATGAAATCGTATAACAACCAAGTTTTTCTTCTAACGAGGCATCGTTTAGGTGCCTCAACTGCCGTGAAATTATATCAAACCAAGCATGGGGCACTAGCCATCGCAACCATTGCCCATTATGCCTTTGGTGTAAGCACGTAGACTTAAAAACCCCAGGCGACAGACGTTCAGAATGCCAAGCGAAGATGAAGCCAGTCGGACTAACCCTTAAATCTAACGACGAACTAGCGATAATTCACCAGTGCACGAAGTGCGGCACAATCTCTTGTAACAGAATCGCCGGGGACGACAACCCACATTCAATTCTGTCTTTACTCGAAAATCCAATTCAGTTAAGAAGAATTCAAATATTAACCATGGAAGACAAGGAGCAAGTATTAACAGCATTATTTGGCTATAACCATCCGAATATGTAGTTAAAGAAAAAAGCACCGCATTAGTGGTGCTTTTTTCAATCAACCTGTTTTGTAACGTTATATCTAAACTATTCTTTTTTTTCCGGAGATTCTTTGGAAGCTATATGGTTTATTTTATAAAAAGCCGCCGCGCCCGGGCTTAGTTGGAAACTTAAACTGCCATAAGACTTTTCTACTTCATGCTCTTTTAATGTTTTCATATAATCCAAAATCTTATAGTCTTTTAAAACTTCCAAAGGATTTGAATGATAAATCCATGGCTCTGAATGGTAGTATTCTTGACCATCTTTTTGGAATTTAACCATCGGCCACTTGGTAAGCTCTTTAGGAGGCAAAATGTCTTTATGATCCTTAATAAAAAATAACCTGTAATGGGCATGTCCGCTGGCAGCGGGCACTATGCGAGGTTTAAGAAGACCTTCTTTAATAAACCTTCGCAGCCCAAACCGATTGATAAAAAAACTATGTTCAAAGTCCAACGGAGAGTACCAGCTGTCTTTATTGCTGGCGGCCGTCGCCGGAATAATCTTTTTATTAATCGCATCCTGACAAGTCATGCACTTAATTCCGTATTTATCGAACCACGATTGCTCCTTGGAGGCCGAGCCGCCACAAATAAAACAGGTATAACCCTCTCCCTCTAAATGAAACCCTTCTGGGTTTTTCTTTAACCTCTCCTGCCGCTGCGCCTCCTTAATCCCAAGATCGAGCATCAGACTGGCATAGCCACGGAACCAATTATCGGCTTCAAATAATTCTGCGTCAGTAACTTCGCGGCCGCGATCCTTTTCCATTATTTGCTTCAGTTCAGCTCTCAATTCCTCGCGCTTCTTTTCTGCCTTAAGCTCTGTGGTCTTGCTACGTGAGGGCGTAATTGTAGGTGAGTATTTAGGTGCTGTATCTACGACCGGCTCGAAAGAAGCCGGGCGCTCTACTCTCGGCATTGGAGCATCAGTTTTAGGTATAGGCTGCGAACGAGCAGCCTTTCCACATTTACCGCAAAAGTTATCAGTTACCCCTAAATTATTTCCACAATTAGTACAAAACATAAGTTAAAGATTATAATGCCTTATTTGTGCAGAATGTCTATATTCTGATATTATATTATAAACAAATGGCTCGACGAAAGACAAAGAACCGAACGGGGATAAAAAGACTCCAAGACGTAACTGCAAATGACGCTTGGGCTTCTTTCGTTTGTATAAGATGTGGTCAATTAAACTTTGTCCGTGTTGGGAGCAAACTGTTAGACCCAAACGAAGTTTATGAAACTGCTCTTTGGAAATGCCAAAAATGCAATTTCATTCACAGCAAAAGCTCTGATTTACCAGAAAAAAATATAAGTGGAAAAAAATTACCGTTTGGCAGCTGGGGTAAAAAAGTGACATCACATACTTCAATTGCCGCACAAAGGTTCTGGAAAGCATTTTTTACAATTGCTTCTGAAAATTCTCACTCATATTGGAAACAGTGTAATACCTGCGGCCGGATCATGCCTGAGTCCGCTTTCAGCGGTCATCAAGGTTGGGGTCCGCTTGAAAAGCAGATGGAGTGCCGAAGCTGCAAAGCTGTGATAAATGCCAACTTAAACCCTAAAAGAACCAAAGAGCAATTACATGAATCCTCAGTCAGACGCCGGATTGGAGATTTATTATTCCCCGGTGAAGAAAAAAATATAAACCTTCAAGATTTATTTAATAGATTTGAGAGCAAGTGCTTTAAAACTGGCAAGGTTTTAGATATTAAAGATAGAAAGTCTTGGGCTATTGACCATATTTTGCCTTCTAAATTTTTCTATCCACTGACTGTAAGCAACGCGGCTTTATTATCGCGCGAAGCGAATGAAAACAAGAGAGATAACTGGCCAAGTAAATTTTATTCAAACAATCAGCTTAAACAGCTAGCTATAATTACCGGTGCGAACCTGAGTTTAATATCCAGCAAAAAACCCATCGTTAATCCTGACATTGATGTTGATACCGCGGTTAGCAGGTTGCTGAGCGTAAGAGGCGCAACAGACTTATCTCGCAGGATTGAGGAAATTAAACAAGTCCTAAAAACTCAGGGATTAACAGACAGGCTATCAGAGCAAAACAAAAAAATGCTCGGAGTCTAACTTATTGTAAAACAAGGAACTGGTGTTTTACTACTGCACCTTTATCTCTAATTCCGTGAGACTCACCATCCTCTACGCTTTCCTCAAAGATATCTATTGTCTTAAACCATCTTTTTGAAACCTCAGATAGTTTTTCTGCCATATCACACTTTCTACTTTTACCTAAGTGAAATACTAATACCCCATCTTTAGCTAAACGCTCTCGAGATTGACGCAAAATCGGCTCATAAACATTGAAGTCGATTTTTTGTTTTTCATCAACAAAACCTAAAGGTCTTTTATTAAAGTCATCTGGGTCCCAACCACTAAACCAAAGCCTAATCCAATTCGCTAAGTAAAATCGTGTGCTGTCAAAAAATGGCGGCGAAGTTATTATAGCGTTCAAATTATCAATATGCCTGGGCCACCATGAAGTAGCATCTTGATGTAGCATCTCTCCCTCAACAAAGTCATCTTTTGAGGCTTCAGTTAAACTCCTCCCTATCTTTTCCCTAAGATGTTTAACCAAAGGCTTGTAGATAAAATCACCGCTTGGGGCAAAGGGTGTTATCCCATGCGACCTTCGGCTCAAAGCATAGGGTCGATTACCATGAAGTATGTGCAACAGTCCCGACAATACCAAATATTCAGAAGGGGTTTTAGGAGTATTTAATTTAAAAAATTGCCTTGCTTTAACAATTTCCTGCAAAGTTTTGGGTTCATAATAATCTATCAATTTTTTGTTGAAACCAAAAACTTGGGAATCCATTAATTCCTTTTTATTTATCTCAGAGTTTTTTATAAAACTTTCTAACTTACGGATATAAGCTTCCACTTCGGGGTTTTCCGCTCTGCCAAGCTTAGCTTTTGAAATGATCAAGGCAGAGGGGCTAATATCAAAACCATAAGAACTGACCCCATTTAAAGCCGCCTCAAATGGTATAGTCCCTACCCCTGCAAACGGGTCTAATAATTTATCGCCCGGCTTGGTGAATGTTTTTACTAAAAAATAAGCCAAAGAGGGTTTCATCTTACCACCATAGGAGCACAAAGAGTGCAACGGATGACCCCAATTTCTTTTTGAATATGGCTCTGCTTGATGAGGCATATCCTTTTTAAACGAGTTCCAATTTTTAATCCAAGTCGGATTATCATTATTTTGGATAACGGCCTTTTTAGGGGCATGGAAAACTAACAAAACCTGTTTCAATACCTCGCCGTTTCTTGAAATTCTTTTCCTTAAAGTAAGTGATTTGGAAAACTTATATCCTAACTGTTCCATTACCCCAATCAATAACTCGTCTGTTGGTACTTTAATCCCTCCATAAATTGAATCTCCTAAATCTATAGCGACTATTGAATTTTCTTTTAGATGCTTCTTTAGGTTTCCAAAAATTGCAGCCATATCTTGAAAATAATCAGCTACCATTTTCGGTATCCTCTGATCATAAGCTTTTAAGCTTAACGCCTCAGTAATTTTTTTTATTGCAGGAGTTACAAAATTAGTATCTTTCTTCTGAGACACATCATTAATACCAGCAGTCACGGTTTGCTTACGAAAAGTGGCGAGATCGTTTTGATTTTTTATACTTCTTAAAAACCACAGTTCCACTTTTGTATTCCTAAAATAATTTGTTCCATTGAGATAGGGAGGACTAGTTATAACAGCGTCAATCTGCAAATTCGGCACAGAACCAATTAATTTAGAGTTTTCTGTAATTAAGGTTGGCGTTACAGGCAAAGGTTCCAAATTACTAATATCATCAATTATATTGGCTAAGTTAATATGGATTTGTTCAACCAGCTGTGTTTGCTTCTTTAATTCCTTCTTGGTTTTAAACCTTAAATCTCCAGCCCGCTCCAAGAAAGATGAGGGGATAAGGGAATTTAAAATCGATACTAATAATAAATCCGCAGTAAGCTGGTGGGTATAAGATAATTGATCTACAAGTGTTCTTGCCTTTAAAATTAAACCAAAAGTGTCTTCATCAAAAAAACGACTTTTATTAAATGTTTCTAAATAAGTTTTAGCAAGTTGTTCATCAGGTTCTGATTCTTTGATTAACTTTGACAAATCACTTTGTATCCTTTTTAAGTTGGTTATAACTTGTTGGCGTTTATTTTCCACAATTGTGGACACAGTAATCTTTGTTTTAACCAAAAATTGAAGCAAGGGGTTAACTTCTGAGTAATACGAAACTAGTCCCCTCTTAGCAGCAACAAGGGGGGTGACGCCGGTTCCGGCAAAAGGGTCATAAACTGAATTAGCGTGAGGCGCGAAAGTATCTATAATGTATTCAACATATTCCGGTGAATAACCTTCTAGATAATTATACCAACTATGCAAGGGATTTTTCCTTCCCCCTCTAAAAGTCGTATGGACCGGAGCTATCTCATTTTTAAACTGAACTTTTAATTGTTGGGTAGCTTGATTAAGCTGTTTCAAGCAAAAAGTACTAACAGGCAAGCCTTGTCTATTTGCTTGTTTTTCTAAAGATATATAAGAATTATTATTTAATAATTCACGGATTTCCTGACTGCTAAGCGAGCTAACTTTTTTATACAACTCCTGGTCCTTCGTGCCAAAAGCCAAGACCAATCCGCGTGAATTAGGATTCACAATTTTATAGTCAGAAAAATATATAGCTTTAAAGATTTGTTTTGTTTCAGACATACTATAGGTCTCCTTATCTAACTTTAGTATAGTATGATACTTACTATCAAACAAGGTAGTTTATCCCCAATCGGCACAAAAACCACCATAAAAAGATGGCAATCCTATTATGGAGCTTAGGTTAATTAAACACATCTTCGTATTTTTCCCATTCGACCGCAACAACTGTAGCCTTAGTCCTTAGTGCCCTGAGAAGTCGAAATAGTCCGCGAACCAAAGTTCCGGATCCTTCAATAATAGTCGGAGTTACCTTCTCGTCTAGAGCATCGCAAAATCCATTTTTCGCAGTTAATACTAAATCCAGCTTTTCTAAACCTTGAAATTTATTAAACTGTTGTAAAAACTTTTTACCCAAACCGTCTTGCCAAGATGCTTTCATCCCAAGTAAACCCGCAATAATGGGAAGCGGGGTTTTATTTGTAACCCCCAAATGACTTTCTAAAGGTGCTGATGTGCGTTTTAGTTTCCGGAGCGAGGCGGCCTTAGTCGCAGCGTATTTCAAGTGAGATGCATTGATTTCTGGCTTGACCTCAAAGGTTGCATACACGGCTTCCGCTGGTACGTAGATATGATTATCTTTTCCAAAAAGTGCGGGTGTGAAATGTGCGTCGTAAATGAGGCAGTCCAACTGGTCCGTGGTATTTCCCAAAGAGTCGACGGCGAATGCCTTCGCGACTCGGTAACGAGTAGGTAAATATTTTATTAACAATTGTATCCATGCATTCTCCCAAGCATCACCCAATGTTGCGGGGTGAGTAATTTCCCTTTGTTCACGCTCCAAATCCTCAATAAATGCGGTTTCAACATCAATAAACCTTTCCTTAAGAAAAGTCTTGCCATCCAGTTTTGATTTTTGCTTAGCTTTATTCATAATTATTTGGAGTCCTGAAATTGCGGAGTGGGTTGAATATTTTTTATGACCTCCAGCGACCTTTTAAACGTAATACCATTATGGGGATAAGCATCTAGCACAAGTACAGGAAGCAGTCTTTGTGTTAAATCCGAATACGTAAATCCATATTTTCTATGAGCGTTTGGCCCGACAAGGTCGACTATTTCCTGAATTTGTTTTACGCTAAACCCTACTCCGGTCAAAGGTTCTTCCAAAACAGCCAAACGCTGTTCCGGGTTAGGACGATCAAATTTAAATATTTCCGCAGCCCGCCGCTGAACAGCCGGATCTATTGCGGATAAACGATTAGTGCATAGGACAACCGCCGCTGGCAAATGATGATCCGCCAAACGATCAACACCCCTGATGAAAGCGTTAACGCCAGCTCGGTCCTCGTGGTGCATTTGCGAATTCTCCCGACTTTGTACGATAGCATCTGCTTCGTCTACCAATAAAATAACAGCTCCCTTTGTTTTGGAGCCGGAAGTTCTAAATTTCTCCGCGGCTTTAAATGTTTGTTCGAACGCTTCAGTTAAAAGCTTGGTCATTTCTCCAACCCTGCCGGACCCCCGACTAGAAAGACTTAAAGCAAGCAATAAAACTTCAATACCTTCCTGTCTAGCAACTGGATCTCCGACAGTGCTGGCCAATTCGGTCTTGCCCGTGCCCACATCTCCCGCCAAAATAATAAGAGGCGGGCGACGTTCAACCCAACCAATGATAGAATCGCTCTTTGGGTGGTATTTTTTTGCCCATTCATGTAGGCCATTACTATTAACCAAAATGGCCAAGGACTGAACGAGTCTGGCTTTGACCTCATCAATACCGACAAGCGCGGAGAAACGATTAGAAGCGCCCCTGTCGGGAAAATTTAAACGCTGGTCAAATAAATTATCGTTATCTGCTTCTTCCATAGTATTATTTTACAATTACACTCCGAGTTAGCCCGCGGCCGCCAGCGGAATAGTTTAATCCCGAAGACCAATAGCCACTTTCCAAAGGCATCGAATTGGCGCTTGTTCTGCTGATTGGTATCCGCGCGTAAAAGGCTTGCTTTTCTGCTTCCGATAAATTATCCCAGCGAACGTTTCTCCAAAGGTGAGAAGTAAACGATTCGCCCGGAACGTCCGTACCGGGCCGGATTTTCCCTGGATCATCGTCTCCCACTAACGTTCCGTCCGGTAATGCATGATACTGTAGAGCTTCAACCCATTTGCCGTTGCGGTGAAAACCGTAAATCACTTTGTCTAAATAGCCACCTTTAAGTAGTGCTACCAGTTCAGCCTCATAATTATTAATGTCCTGCACGGAAGGATTTTGGTAAAATCGCGTAAAACGCATAAGGTCGGTGGCAACCTTCGCGGCTATGTGTTTGGCGTGCGTAATAGTAAAAGTTTCTGAAGTAGTGGTTGTGTATGAATTGGACATAAATTTATGCGTCAAATGTAGGGCCAAAAATTTTGCGCCAGTACCGTAGGCTATCCGATTTAGTCGGACAGCGCAATGCTGAATCTATGGCGTCCCCGGCATCCAAGGCGGCTTCAATTATAGTATTTTTTTGCTGGTCTGTGTACAGTTTAGCGGTATTATTTTTAGGATTTATAGGATCCCATATACGGATGGGATGTGCTGTCTCCTCGCATGATTGGGCATCATAGTGATCGCTAAATATGATTGGCGACTTGAAAGCATCCTTGGCAATGTACGCAAAAATATTTGCCAGTGCTTCGGGGTAGTTATCAAAAACGAGACCATTATCAGCCAAATGGGAAACAAGTAACTCTATCATAAAAGATTTAAAACGGAAATTTTCATTTTCTGTCTTTTGATTTTTAGCCCAGTATTTAAGAAGCCGGACAATTTGGGCATAGTGAACATCATGTTTAACTTTCCTGCGGCGTATAAAATCAATATGTAGCGGTATGCTCGTCAGAATTTTTTCACCAGTGTGCTTTGACACGAGGTAACCCTTCCAATCAGGATCGCCCTCATAAAGAATTGGGACAACATCAACCTTAAGTCCAGAGCCAGAAAATAGCACAGTTAAAGTGTGTGGATTTTCTACCACTTGCTCCGGCTTAAAGTTGGGAAAGGCTTCTCTTAGACGACTCGCTAGCCAAGAACTGAGCTCGTTCATATTAGCAGGGGCATCGCCAGCAGAAACATACATAGCGACATCCACGTCGTTAATAAATTTTAAAGCTGTGCCTTTTGCGAGGCTGCCGGATAAAATCATTTTTTTTAGCGAGAAGTCTGGATGTTCTTTAAGATAGCTTTCCAGCCGATCTCGCAAACGATTGACCTGAGCTCTCAGGTCTTCGGCATCCTCGCGTTTAAGGTTTACATTGCTCTCGGCAAAAGTGGCTATTTCTGAATGCCCTACATGTAGATTACTCATGTTTAACTTACTTAATTTTAAAAGTTTCTTTCGGTAAAGTTGCAACCACAACGCCCTGGATTTCAAAATTTCTTTCGAGGATTATGGGCTGATGGTTTTTGTTAGTAGAACGCGGTCGTAAAATAACCGCATCGGTTGCAAATTCAATTTCTTTTACTGTTGCTTCATTATCTATTAGAGCAACAACTCGTTGCTTATTTACTGCATGATTCTGTTGGCGAACCAACACTAAATCCCCATCATTGATACCGGCTTGATTCATGGAATCCCCACTTGCGCGTAGTAGAAAATGTGGCGAGTCGGACTTCGCAAGAGAAACCGAAACAGGAAAATATGCCTCTATGTTTTCTTCAGCAAAAATGGGCGCACCGCACGCTACTATTCCTACCAAAGGAACTTCTACCGTTCTCGCGTTGCTGCTATCTTCCGGAAGGTTTTTCTTGATCCTGAGCGAGCCATCATCTCGGCGTTCTAAAACTTTTTTATCAATAAGGTTATTAAGAAGTATCACCGCAGTCCGGGTCGAGCCAAAACCCATTGCGTGGGTAAGTTCACGCACAGATGGGCCTCTGCCTTTACGTAAAAACCATGACCTTATAAGCTTAAGGGCTTGTGACTCTCGAGGACTAAGTGGTAGGTTTTTTAGCATAGTAACCTTACTGTAGCACCAGTGTTTACCTCTTGTCAATCCTTGCAAATCCTTACCAACCCCCTTTATATAGCTTTAAAAAGCTGGTATAATTAAGGTAACAACTTAATGTCCTAACCCTCGCGGATCAAACCGCGAGGTATGGCAAAAGAACCATGCTACATGAAGGCGGCTATCCGTCTTGCTTCCAGTAGCATGGTCACCAGCCGAAAGGTTGGTTGGCGTTCCCGAAAGGGGCCGTCAGGCAAGCGGGTAGCCCCTTTTGTTTCCCGCCTGCCGGAAAGAACCATGCTACTTATGAAAAAATGTCCGTTCTGCGCCGAGGACATTCAGGATCAGGCTATAGTTTGCAAACACTGCAAACACAGCCTGACTCCCATGCCTCAGCCGCAAGTGTCAGCAAATGCCCCTGCCGGGCCAAAACCCACTGACTGGAAAAAAGTGTTAATGGTTTTTGGAATTATTATTTTAATAATTCTGTCATTCCAGTTTTGGTATCTCACCATACCCGGAGCCGCTATTTGGCACCTATGGAAGAAAACAAAGTTCAGTAAAAGAACGAACGCCATAGCTACGGCCGTACTGGTTATTTTATTTGCCATCTTAGAGGGTAGCGTGGCATATGCCGGACGCGCGCCAACCCTTACCATAACTGACCCGCAAAACAATTATACTGTCCAAGCTCAAACCGTAACCATAAAAGGTAAGGTCAGCCCGGCAACCTCCGCCCTGCTGGTAAACGGCAGCAGAGTACAAGCCGATGACAGCGGTAATTTTAACTACCAAGCACAGCTGCCGAACGAGGGCAATAATCAGATTACCTTACAAGCCACAAATGGCGACAAGCAACTTACGAGTTCGGTAACAGTAAACCGAACCTTTTCGGATGAAGAAAAGGCCGCCAAGGCCCAGGCAGACGCGGAAGCAGCGGCCAAAGCGAAAGCAGATGCAGATGCCAAAGCCGCGGCCCAGGCCGCAGCTGACGCTAAGGCGAAAGCCGACGAGGCTGCATACCAACAATCACCGGCTGGCAGGCTCTGCGCCAAGCATCCGGACTGGACAAAAGAAGAATGCCAAAAGGTGGCCAATACCAGACTCTGGATAGGCATGACTATCGACATGGTTAAAGCCGAGAACGGCACTCCGGACCACGTTAATACCTCCAATTACGGACGTGGCGTTGAATACCAAGCCTGCTGGCTAAATAACGACCCATCCTGCTTTGGTAAACTATCTCTTAAGGCAGCACATAGTAAATTTTTAAACTTTGATAATTAAAAATATAAAAATATGTCAACCAACTTTAGGCAATTTGATCCGGAGATTGACTTTAAATTCTTAATTGATAAAAAATACGTAGACAAATTAATATCTCGTAATTTTGAAAAACGAACTAAACTAACGGATTCCCAATGGGGATCTCTAACTATCAGGATTCCAGACCGAGTCTTCCCCAAAATGGACAAGGATATAATCCAAGTAATTAGAGAGGTTTTAGACTATGGAGAGTTATTAAAAAGAAACCAAGGAGCCGAATCAATTCGCCCCTGTTACTTAGTTAAGCTTCGTGACCCTGATCAACTTTTGGTCAAGTGGGAAGATCAGGGTTGCTTTTTTACGGAAGAGGATGCAAAGGCCTTTATTAATTACCACTACGGATTTGGTATCGATGAAGAATGGGAAGTAGACAAATTAGATCAATGATTTAAAAACCTGCCATGCGCTTCTTTGGCCTTAGTTTTATCAAGACCAAGATAGTAGCGGCGGGTTGTTTCTAACCTGTTGTGGCCAAAAGTTTCTTTTACGTGACTAATAGGCCAACCATTGAAGTATGCCAACTTATATCCGCTGGCCGCTTGAATAAGTATGACGGATAAAAACTAAAACTATGCAGCCAAGTCACCAAGAACAAACCAAACTCCAGACGCAAGGCCGTCCCCAATTTCCGGATGGCTGTGTTCTTGAAGTGACCAAAAAAACAAAGCGAAAAATCACCGAGCCAGCTCTAACTTACCAATTGACTAAAAACCCGGACCTAAGCCTACTGGACAAAGCCTTTGACATTTTATTTGAGGAAACCTTAAAGAAAAACGAGGACTTGACAGCTTATGACAATTTAGTATAATGGTTATATGGAATTTTACACCTTAGAAGAAGTCGCAAAAGAGCTTAGAGTCAACCCCCGCACCATAATGCGCTGGCTTAAAAGCGGCCAGCTAAAAGGTTATAAACTTGGCAATAGCAAAACGTCTCTGCTTCGCATATCAAAGGCCGAGGTAAATAAATTTTTAGAAAAACATAAAATCAAATGAACGACACAGCAACCGACAATCCAATAAAGCTGATTGCTACCTACGCTCGCGTATCAAAAAATTCTGAAGAGGAAGAACAGACCATAAAAAATCAGTTAATGACTTTTAATGACTTCACTGAAAAAAATAACTTGCATATAGTGCAAGAGTATAAAGATGATGATTGGAGTGGTGATATATTGGAGCGGCCCGCACTTGATAAGCTTCGGCTTGATGCAAAAAACAAAGACAGGGCTTGGGAAGCCGTGCTAATCTACGACCCAGACCGTTTGGCTCGCCGTTACTCGTATCAAGAACTCGTAATGGATGAGTTACGGGAAGCTGGGGTTGAAGTGATATTTGTCACAGTTACCGCTCCCAAAAATAGCGAAGATAAAATTTTGCACGGTGTAAGAGGTTTGTTTGCGGAATATGAAAGAGCAAAAATAGCTGAAAGATTTAGACTCGGTAAACTTCGTAAAGTTAGAGAAGGCCATGTTTTGACTACAGAAGCCCCCTACGGCTACCACTATATTCGTAATAACAAAGAAACCAAGCAGCACGGGTATTATGTTATCAAAGAAGACGAAGCCAAAGTTGTTAAAATGATATTTTCTTGGGTTGCTAACGAGGGCCTAACATTACGGACAATCGTTAAAAAATTACAGGAAATGGGAATTAGACCACGCAAGAGCAAGCGTGGCGTTTGGAATACCAGCACGTTAAGCACAATGCTACGGCACAAGGTTTATATCGGGCAGACTCATTGGGGTAGTTCGTATGCGGTAGTACCGGAAAAGCCTCTTAAAAACGAAAAGTACAAAAAGATGAAAAAATCCAGCCGTCGCAAACGGCCAGAGCAAGAATGGATTAACATACCTGTTCCCGCAATTATTACACCTGATCTATTTGAAAAAGTCGGGAACCAACTTAAAACTAACTTTGCGCTATGTCAGCGAAACAAGAAAAACGAATATCTGCTATCGGGAAGAGTTGAATGCACTTGCGGCAGAAAGCGAGCTGGTGAGGGTCCGCAGCACGGCAAACACCTTTATTATCGTTGTACAGATAGAGTATACAGCTTTCCCCTACCACCCACATGCAAGGAAAAAGGCATTAACGCAAGAATAGCTGATAAATTAGTGTGGAAGAAAATTACCGAGCTTATGAGTTCGGAAAAACTTATGGCCGAACAAGTAGAGCGCTGGTTTAAGAGCAGGCAGGACAAGAACAAAGCAAATGTTGTAGACGTTGGAGCATTAAAAAAAGAAGCTGTAAAGTTGCGGGCGCAAGCAGAACGTTATAACAAGGGTTATGGCGCAGGGGCATTTACAGTGGAACAACTTAAAGAGTATACTACCCCAATAAAAGAAAAAATAAGTCAGCTGGAAATGCAGGTTGCCAACGCAACCAAGGAAAGCGGCAATGTGCGGCTACAACCGCCCAGTCAGACCCAGGTGGCAGTGTTTGCCGAGCAGGCAAAGAAAACCCTGCACGACCTAAAATTTCCCGCCCAGCGAGCAATTGTCCTAAATGTCGTAGACAAAGTCGTCGGCACAAGAGACTATTTACAAGTAACCGGAAACATTCCACTTAATTCAAATGTCAAGTTCATCTCATTCAATCGGCATTGTCGGCCTGCCTAACGTAGGCAAGTCCACCTTGTTTAACGCCATAACCAAAAGCAAAGTTGAAGCCGCCAACTATCCATTCGCGACGATTGATCCTAATGTCGGCGTTGTTCCCGTGCCGGATGAGCGATTGGCAAAACTCGCCGCTTTGGAAAAGTCCGAAAAAATTGTGCCCACGACCATAGAATTTGTAGACATTGCCGGGCTGGTTAAAGGCGCGTCCACGGGTGAAGGCTTGGGCAATAAATTCCTTTCCCATATTCGCGAAGTGGACGCCATAATGGAGGTGGTGCGCTTTTTTGTGAACGACGATATTATCCACGTGCAGGGCAATGTTGACCCCAAGCGCGACATTGAGACCATTGGCATAGAACTCCAGCTGGCGGACTTGCAAAATGTAAACAAAAGGCTGGAAACAGTTAACAAGCAGGCCAAGAGTGGCGAGAACCGCGAAATGGTAGTAAAAAAACAGGTACTGGATAAATACCGAGTAGCTTTGGAAAAAGGCGAAATGGCCAACACGGTTACTTTGAGCGATGAGGAAAAAGAGCACAGCAAAGACATAGAGCTCTTAACCACCAAGCCGTTCTTGTTTGTGGCGAACAGTGAGTTCAATTTAGCAACTAAACAATTTAACAATTTAGCCTCTGACCCGAATCTGGTTGCTATTGATGCCAAGATTGAAAGTGAACTGGCGGAACTGGCTGATGATGAGCGCGCGGAATACTTAAAAGAACTCGGTTTGCCCGAGTCGGGTTTGGACAAAATTATTAAACAGGCCTACAAGACTTTGGGGCTTATAACTTTTATAACCGCCGGGCCCAAAGAGTCCAAAGCCTGGACCTGCCCTGCCGGCTCCAAAGCTCCCCAGGCAGCGGGTAAAATCCACACCGACTTTGAAAAAGGCTTTATCCGGGCCGAGGTTATTCAATGGGCCAAGCTTTTAGAGGCTGGCGGCTATGCCGGCGCACGTGATAAAGGCTGGCTAAGAATTGAGGGCAAGGAATATATGATGCAAGACGGTGATGTCGTGCATTTTCGGTTTACCGCATAAACACTATTAGAAATCGTGAAAACAAAAACCAGCGGCCGCTAGTTTTTGTTTTTTACCCGAGGCTAAATCTTACCCGTGTCCCCGCAACTCCGGCAAACAACTGGACTGTGAATGTGAAAAGTGTAGACTTTGGCGTTTTTTATGTGCCGGCCCACGCGTTCGTCGGAAAATTTTCCGGCCGCGATTTGTTTTAAAGAATGCAGAATTATTTCTGAGCTGACAATTGCCACGGTCTGGCCGCTGTAGCAGTTCACCAAATCTTTAATAAAACTTGTAAGCCTCAGGGCCACGCCTTTGCCGGTTTCCGAGCCCTTAACCGAGCGGTGAATTTCGCCCGTGAGCTTCCTAAACTCCAGAATTGGCATGCCTTCCAGTTTGCCGGCGCCAATGTCATTTAGGCGGGCGTCAATTTGCACGGGCAATTTTTTGAGTTTTGCCAAAGGTTCGGCCGTTTCCTGCGTGCGCCGCATTTGGGAGGCAATTATAGCGACAATGTTTTTACCCTTTAGTTTTTTGGCCAAAATAGCGGCCTGTTTCCTACCCTTGGCAGTAATATCAAACTGTTTTTTTGGGTCGCCGTTAACCACGCCCAAGACATTATGCTCGCTCTCGCCGTGGCGCATGGCTATGACCGTAATTTTTTTTGGCCCCCTAACTTTGGTCTTGCCGCAGTTGCAGTGCCAATAAATAGGTTTGGCGGGTTTGGCTTTGATTTTTAACATGGTTGTATTATAACCTGCCTTAAGCTGGCAGGCAAAAATGTGGGAGTAGAGGGGGACGGACATGGTCCCCCTCTCTGTCAGGGCGGGCCTACGGCGGTAGGCACGAAACGGTTACGAAAATTGTTACCGGGGACGGGCTCTTTGCCACCTCTAGCGGCTGAAAAAGCATGGCTCGCAAGAAAGTTTTGATCAAGTCTACTGTTATTAACGACTTGTCTTGTCCGCCATTCTTCTTGGAGGCTTTGGTATCGACGTCTCTCACAATGCCATACTCGTCGATTTTAACTTTGAAAGTAGCGGTTGTAAAATCGCAGGATCTGCTGCCGGTCCGTACTTGGATGACCCCGCGATCGTCGTTCCAGTACAACAAGCCTGCGGGCTGGAAGCGATAAAACTGCTCACGGGCCGTGACTTCTGCGGCCGTGCAATTAGCCCATGCAAAGAAAAACATCACTAACAACAAAAAAACGCCCATATTTATTGGGCCTCCTCGGGGTTGAACTGAACTCCAGTTAAGACAAATAATAACATATAATTCAAGATTTTGGGTGTGGACAAAGCTGGATGAATATGCTAAAATCTCGATACAATCAATATTAATCATATTTCCTGCCGTTTATACGGCAGGGATAGAAGGACTCCTTCTATGCCTCAATATGAGCTTATGTACCTTTTAGGCGCGCATGTCGCCGACGAAGAAGTGCCCAAAATTTCACAAAACATATTAAAATTTGTGGCAGATTTTGGCGGCAGCGACGTTAAGGAAAGCCAGCTCGGCAAAAAAAAACTCGCCTACCCCATAGGCAAAACCCGCAACGGACATTATGTTGTGGTAAATTTTATCATGGACGCCAAAGACATTAACCAGTTTGACGCTAAAATAAGGACGCAGGACAGCAATATTGTCCGCTACATTATTATTAACTTGGACGAGCATTTGGAAAGAATGGCCAAGGACAAAGTTACCCAGTCTAAAATTGTCCGCAAAGGCCCGCCCGCAGAAGAAGCGGTTAAAGTAGGAGGCGTTACCACGGCAATAAAGAAGGAAGCTCCCGCCTTGCTGGAAATTAACCAGGAAGAATTGGATAAAAAGATTGAGGAAGCCTTGGCGGAAGATTTAACGAAATAACCAGGTTCAAGGTTTGAGGTTCAAGGTTCTAGACTTTCTAGCACCTAAAACCTAGCACCTAGCACCTGTTTAAAATTTAAGAATTAAATTTTAAACTTATGGATCTCAATAAAGTTATGATAATCGGCCGGCTTACCCGCGACCCGGAACTCCGCACCACTCCGGGCGGTGCCAGTGTCTGCCAAATGGGCCTGGCCACCAACTTTGTCTACAACAACAAGGAAACCGGACAAAAGGTGGAGCAGGTGGAGTACCACAATGTTGTTTTGTGGAGGAAACTCGGCGAAATAGCCGCGCAATACTTAAAAAAAGGCCGCCGCGTTTACATTGAAGGCAGGCTTCAAACCCGCAGCTGGGATGGCAAAGACGGCCAAAAAAAGAGCCGCACGGAAATTGTCGCCGACAACATGATAATGCTGGACGGGGGCATGGGCGGGGGTTCGTCCGCCTCCGGTGGATCAGCCTCTTCAAGCGGTGCAGGTTCTTACCAGGCTCCCGCCGCAAGGCCCACCCCCCCTTCACCGGACGCCGGCCAGCCCTCACCCACGGAAGAACTCCCAACCATCCAGCAGGGAGAAGACATTAACGTGGAAGACATCCCGTTCTAACGAACTTCTACTAAATACCAAAGAATACTAAATATACTAAACCTGATGTCCCCATTTCGTATTTTCGTAAAGTTTAGTATTTAGTAGAAAAATAATTTCTTTTTGAATTTTAACTGAAAAAATTATTTATGCGTCCGACAAACAACCGCGACAGCAAGCCAATGGAAAAAAAGCAGTGCTATTTTTGCTCCAACAAAATCAGCACCGTTGACTACAAAGACACGCAGACCCTGCGGCGCTTTATGTCGCCCCACGCCAAAATTTTGGCCCATAACCGCACCGGCACCTGCCCCAAGCACCAGAGAATGGTGACCAAGGCGTTAAAGCAGGCACGACATATGGCGTTGTTGCCCTTCGTAGCGGCGTAGCCTTCTACTAAATACGAAAAATTACTAAAGGTACTAAACTTTCGTTTGTAGATTTAGTACTTTTAGTACACTTTAGTATTTAGTAGAAAAAATTATTCAGAATAATTTTATGGATTTGAACGACATGAAAATCGGCACCATTATCCTCTGGGAAAAACAGCCGGTGATGATTATTTGGTCCAACCGCATGCGCACGGCCCAAAGGAAGCCGGTCATGCAGACCAAAATGAGGAACGTAATTACCGGCAAGGTTTACGAATATTCTTTTAAATTTGGCGAAAGTATTGAGGAAGCCGATGTCGTGCGGGAAAAGGCCACCTTTTTGTACACGGACGCCGACGGCACCCACTTTATGAACCAGGAAACTTTTGAAACCGTGGATATCCCCAAGGAAGTTACCTTAGAACAGGAAAAGTTTTTAAAAGAAAGTATGGAAGTTTCCATTTTACGCTTTAACGGTAGACCCGTGTCTATAGAATTGCCCATAAAAATCGAGCTCAAAGTTACCGAAGCTCCCCCGGACACCAAAGGTAACAGCGGAGGCAATGTGACCAAGCCCGTCACCCTGGAAACCGGCCTAATAATAAACGCGCCCATGTTCATAAAAGAAGGCGACGTGGTAAGAGTCGACACCCGCGACGGCCAATACGTAGAACGTGCAAGCCAGTAAGCCACAATTTTAAGACTCCCCTGCTTGGGGAGTTTTGTTTTTGATAGACCATCTAGGAACAGGTGAAAAACTTTCTTGGCTTTTGTAAGAGAAATTTATAAAGCAATCGTTGTCAAGGCTTCGGGCTTTAATTCGTGTTCTCTTTAATGCTCAAAGTATTGGACTCTTGCCGCTTCAGGAATATCAACTCTAATATTAGTTCCTAAGGGCTGGTTATAATCTATCCCATACATATTAGGGGCTTTTCTGGATAGTTCTGACCGCCGGATAAACTCCACCGCCTGTCCTGTTAGGTGCGCGGGGTCTGCATTCGCTTCAGCATTAATTGCAATAAAATTTGCGAACTTGATTAATCTATATTTAGATTTATCAAGTTGTTCTTTTATCCAGCCAAAGTCCTCTGTCCCAATATATATTGGGACAATTTCTATATCTCGCGGGTCTTTCCCTGCAGCGTACAGGAATTTAGTCATTTTTCTCTGCGTTTCTTCCGGTAGGCCAGCTTCAAGGGAATCCTTACTAAGAATAAAAATACCATATTGAGCAGGTTCCTTGTCCCCTGATTCAATTTTAATTGCTAACTTTGCGAGCTCTTGTTGAATTTGTTCTGCTATAGATTGGTCTGGCGAAACTAGCTCAACTGCGCTAGGCTGAAATTTGCTAAAATAGTCATGCAAACCTCGCTGAACGGCTTCATTCATTCCAGCTAATTTTGCAGATAAGGCCCGTAGCCTGGATGGATCACTCAAACCATTAACTCTTTGGTTTAACTGATCTAATGTCCTATTAATTTTTTCTAGAACCGGTATATAGACATCTCTGGCTTTAGTATCAAAGCGGCGTAAGTCATTTAGGACTTGAACTGCAGTTTCTTCTCTACCTTCTCGTATATCGTTTGTACGGTTTTTGATAGATGGATCACTTGATGCTCTTTTTTGAGTCTTTTCTAAGATCATATTTGCCAGTTCTTGCGCATTTGGCTGACTATCTAATTCAATTAGGTTATCGTTTCTCAACAACGAAG
>Ga0207111_10022_pt1 | contig 50142 bp, 43 predicted proteins | sample Alteio_BWMinHeat_71_FD_153577 | JGI IMG/M metagenome (GOLD analysis project Ga0207111, IMG submission 153577) | Enriched cells from forest soil in Barre Woods Harvard Forest LTER site, Petersham, Massachusetts, United States -... | ecosystem: Environmental > Terrestrial > Soil > Temperate forest >... | reverse complement strand
CAGAGTTGGGATGGGCTACGACGGCAAAGGCGAAATGTACTCTGGGAGGAAGCGGTTCGGCAAACGGGAGTGCCTCAGTATCTGGGCGCGCCCGATGACCTCAAACTCCTACTGATGAAGGCGACTAACCGCAAAGTTAGGAGCCACAAATATCGGGTTCAGGAGGGTTCACGCCTGTCCTTTCAAGGCCACTGGTATGTGTGCCCAGGCTTGCTCAACCGCCTCCAGGGCAAGGACCTGGAACTGTATTATGACCGTCGGGATGTGAGCGTTCTGTACCTGTTCGTCGAGGGCAGCTACGTTGGGGAAGCCTACTGCCCAGCCTTTATGGGGCAGCGCATCAGCGAATGGGAAGCCAAAGCCATGCGTCGTGCCGATGGGCAACAAGCCAAGGCTTCCGCAGAGGCTTCTCAGAAAGTCCGTGTTCGCATCCAAGAACAGATTGAGGGAGCCAAGAAGCAGCGCAAGCGGGAGAGTCGAGCGCGTGAACAGGAGCGGCAATTTGACCGTCAGCGTGAGGAGATTCATCCTGCTCATGTGCTAGAAATGCTTGAAAACTTTGCCTCCTCCGAAAGCGAGAATCGGCGACTCCCTAAAGCCACCCCTGATCCGGTCCAAGAGCATCCTGCGCAGCCACTCACCATCCGCTATCGTAACAGAGAGATAGACAAATGAGCCGATCTGCTCTCCCTCTGTTTGACGGCTTTATTGAGACTCCCTTTGAGCGCCGATTTCAAGGACTCTTACGCCAGGCATGGCACCGACGAAGCTGGCATGTCATTGTAGCCGAACCCGGCAGCGGCAAGACCATGGGCATTTGCGATTTGAGGGATGAAGCCAGCCGCCAGGCAGGAACGATTGGCGGACGACGCTATCCGGTCTTAGCGGTGACTGCTCCGAAGAATGACGCCAAAGAAGCAGCTCTGGGCAACTTGCTGCTGGTCGCATTGGGTTTGGGAGGACGGGGACACTGGAGCGAACGCAAATACCTCTTATACGAGCTGCTCATCCAGTATGGTGTTGAGTGCCTAGTCGTGGATGATGCTCATGATTTATCCATGCCTCACCTGATTTTCTTGAAAGAACTGACCGACCAGCTCGTGTTAGCCTTTCCCGCTCAACTGCCGCTTGGATTATGTTTAGTCACAGCCGGGCGCGGTGCTTCCATCCCGCTCAAGGATGTCTTTGACCAGCCCGAGACGATGTGGTTACAATTTCGGCGGCGGCTGGATCGCCTTCACCCCTATTGTCGGATTGCTAGCCATACCGAAGGCGAAGTGCGCCATATTCTGCTGGCCCTGGAGCAGATTTATCGCCCCTCTTTTCCCGAGCTGAACTTACAGCAGTGGACCGGGAGCATGTACACCTGGCTCACGCATCCGTTACTTGATCCACAAAAAAGTGGTCGAGTGCTCATGGATCCCCTTATGCAACTGGTGACCACGGCCCTCGAGTGGTCGTATGCCGACGGCGAGAAAAACGTCAGTCCCAAGCATCTCGAAGCGGCTGCCGAACAACTCACGGTTCGCCGCGACGTAATCCACCTTATTGATGTACCAGGCCAGAACGATGCGGATGGAGGAAAATCGCGGGAGGTTCTTCAACAGACTACCGAGCCATCTCCGAAATGAGTCCGAACCTTCAGCCCACTCTTTTTGGGGCGAAGGTTCGGACGAGTTGGGTTGAAAGTTCGGACAACTGGCTCTCAGCCCGCTTTTTTGAATCCGAACCTTCAGCCTATTTACCAGGGCATGACCCTTGCCACGATCTTCTGGCAGGACCGCCAGGAGCGCCAGCCAGTGGACCGCACGCAGCTGACCGTCACGCAAAGCATTAGGCTGCACGGCAGCAATAGCGACGCTCTGGCCGTTCTCAGTGATGGACAATAAGCTCCCACTCAGGAGCGCTACCAACACGGCCAGAGTCGCCCCAGCGTCAGGGAATATTTTCCACTGCACGGCGAAAATGTCCGGCCAGTCCCTGAAGCTGTTCCAACGGCGCTGAAAGGGCTGACTGTCGACGGCTACGCCGGGTGTCGCCATGTCCGACGCTGCGCGTCGGCGTGGCCTGCATAGGCGACAGAAGCGCAGGAAAGCGTTGGCAGTATACACGGAGAGCAGCGTACCCAGGATAATGAAAGCCAGGCTCAAGGTTGTCAGGCTGGGGCTGCGCAGCCAGGCGGCAACCAGGCCGTAGACGAGCAGGTTAATAGCCCCTGCCCAGGCATACTGGCGCTTACCCTGCGCCGGGATGAACGAGGCTGTGCTGAACACAAGAAGCGCAGCCGCCACGAGAGAGGCAGCTAGGCCGTCATGGCTGAGGAGGAAGATAACGCAGCCGATCAGGCCAGGCGCAGCCGATTTGGTAAGGATTGGTTGCAGCTCTCTCGCCAGAATCCGCAGCCTGGAAATCGTTGTTGTCAGGAACGGTGATATAAGTACGGAAAACAACGGAATAAAAAGTCCCCTGACCATCGCCTAGAATGTACCTTCTGGATTTGCCAAAACAGGAGGTACCAATGCTTAGTCAGGAGGACTATCTGGTGATTAAAGCACTGAAAAAGCGGGGTGTCTACAATGTGGACATCGCCGCCGAGTTGGGAGTGCATCCAAAAACGGTCAGCCGAGCGCTGCGGCGGGAGGGCGCCCCAAGCATGGCCAGGGCCAAGGGAAGCAGCAAGCTGGAGCCGTACAAGGAACAGATCGACGCGCTGTTGAAAGAAGATGTATGGAACGCGGTAGTGATATTCCGAGAAATACAGGAGGCAGGTTACACGGGGCAGATCACCATCCTGCGGGAATACATCACGCCCAAGCGAGCCTTGCGCAAGAGCAAAGCAACCGTGCGGTTCGAGACAGCGCCAGGCCATCAGTTACAGAGCGATTGGGGCGCGATCACGACGCAGATTGGCGGGGAGGAAGTGACCGTCGATTTCATCGTCAATACGCTGGGTTACTCGCGGCGTTTCCACTTCTGGTGTAGTGACAGTCAGGATGCCGAACACACCTATGAAGGGCTGCTGCGCAGCTTCGAGTATTTCGGGGGTGTTACGGCAGAAGTGCTGGTAGATAACCAGAAAAGCGCTGTTCTGTCGCATATGGCCGGGCAGGGGGCGGTGTTCAATCCGCGCTTCGTGGACTTTGCCAGCCATTATGGGTTCACGCCGCGCGCCTGCAAGCCCTACCGGGCCCAGACCAAAGGCAAAGATGAGCGAATGGTGGGCTACATCAAGCACCATTTCTTTGTGCGCTATCGCGCCTTTGACAGCCTGGCGCATTTGAACACCCTGGCCGAGCAGTGGCTGAGGCAGGAAGCCGACCAGCGCGTGCATGGCACCCTCAAAGAAGTCGTCAGTGAACGTTTTGCAGGTGAGCAGCCGACACTGCTGAGTCTGCCCTCTATTCGCTACGACACGGCGTATGTGGAAAACCGGAGGGTGAGTTGGGATGGTTACATCGAAGTGCGCGGCAACCGTTACAGCGTTCCAGACCACCTGACCGGTGAAATGGTCAGGGTGCGCATCGGATTGGACGACCAGGTGCGGGTGTATGCCCACGAGCAGTTGGTCGTCACCTACCACTTGCAGCCGCGCAGCCAGGGCTGGGTCAATGTGAGCGGCCATCACACGCGTCTGTGGCAGTCCGTTTTGAATGTTGAGCAGCGTCCTCTGGAAGTCTATGAGGAGGCGGCGACATGGAAGAACTGACCACGCTGCTGACGAAACTGAAAATGGAACATCTGGAAGCCCAACTCCCAAGCCTGTGTGAGCAGGCTGCCAAGCGCGAGCTGGATTACCAGTCCTTCCTGGCCGAAGCCCTGCGCAGTGAATGGCAGGGACGCTTTCAACGAGGTATCGAGGCCAAACTGCGCACCTCGCGCTTTCCCTGGATTAAAACCCTGGACCAGTTCGACTTCGACTTCCAGCCCAGCCTGGACCGCCGTCAGATACGGGAACTGGCCGGACTGTCTTTCATCGAGCGAGCCGAGAACGTGGTCGTGCTGGGTCCGCCCGGAGTGGGCAAAACCCACTTGAGCGTCGGGCTTGGCGTCAAAGCCATAGAGGCCGGTTACAGTGTGGTCTTTCAGACCCTGGAAACCCTCATGACCCGCCTGACCCGTGCCCAGCATGAGAACCGTTTGGAGGTCATTCTCAAGCAGTTGACCTATCCCAAGTTGCTCATCCTGGATGAACTCGGCTACCTGCCCCTTTCCCAGGCCGAGGCCAGTTTGTTTTTCCGCCTGGTCGTGCGCCGCTACGAACGCGGCAGCCTGATTATCACCTCCAACAAGAGCTTCTTGGATTGGGGCGAAGTCTTCGCCAATGACCAGGCCCTGGCCACCGCCATCCTGGACCGCTTGCTGCATCACGCCACGACCTTGAACGTCAAAGGCGAGAGTTACCGCCTCAAGGAGAAGCGCCGGGCGGGTCTCTTAGGACGCGCCAAGCCAAGCCATGACGCCGAAGCTCAGACCGACGGGCTGGGCGTTATGGAACTTGCCAAGGGGGATACATGATGCCCCGACATGCAAATCGTAAGACCCCTATCGTCGTGAGCGGCATCCTGTACACCGATGATGCCTTCACCGGAACCGCTGTCGGCAGCCCGGCCTGGTTCGCCTGGCTCGACACCGCTTCCACCTTCTACTTTGAAGGCACCACCGGCACCTTCACCGCCCATCGTGAACGCCGGCAGCGGGGCGGCCTGTATTGGGTGGCCTATCGACGTCGCTCTGGCATCTTACGTCGCTCTCATCTCGGCAAAGCCCATCAGTTGACTCTGCTTTGCCTGCAAATTACGGCTGCCAATTTAGCGCTACCTGTTCAGAAAATGAGGTCATAACCTAGCGCCTAACTGTGGAAATTTCTACCGTTCTTTAGGGGACATTTGATTCCGATGATTGCCGGACATGTCGTTTCGTTCTTGACATGGTATTGGGCAAGCGACGTTCAAAGCGTTGAGTCATCCAGCGGAAGAGGGCTTCGACTGTCCCTTTGGCTGAAGGGCAGTACGGTGGCGCTTGCTCGGTGATGATGCCCAGCCGGTCCACCAGGACCTGGCGTGCTCGCTCGCTGGTGAAGATCTTGCCCCGGTCATGAAAGACCGTGGCGGGTTTACCAAACACAGGCCAATCGTGCTGACACCCGGCCTGCAAGACCAGACGGTCTTTGGGTTCCAACGCCCCCTTAATGAGCCGCATGTAATCCTCTTCCTTGAGCGGTCCTAGCGCCAACACTGCACTCATGATGGCTGCCGTCTTGACACAGACCAACGCGGCGGCATGGACCTGGCTGGCGACAGGAATTCCGTCTTTGGTGATGACATAGAGTTCCATGCTGTGTTCATCGACCTGAGCCAGTTGGGCGGGTGCGGGAATGGACAACGCGAAGGAGTAGGGAGACTTCCGCTCACGGCCAGGTCCGCGACTCTCACCCCGTGCTTGGCGCACTTTGGGTTCCTCTTTGAGGATACGGATGTAGGCGCGCACCTGGTCGTAGGAGGGGAACGCCACGGCCTGTCCGGTGTCTTGCTGTAATCTCAAAGCAACCTGTTTCAATTCAGCATGTTCAGCAATGGCTCGCATCGAGAGCTTGGTCGGTCGGCTGTAGAGCAGGCGAATCACTTGCTGAAACGCTGGATGTAAGGCTCACTCTCGACTATAGGTGGCATACGGAACACAGGCAATCTGTCCAAATTGTCGCGTGCGCTGCACCAAACGGCCCAGGCTGGAGCGCCCCATCTCCTCCGCTTGCGCCGTATCCTGAATGGTGGCTCCTGCCAGGACGGCCTCAACAGCCCGTAGATTACGCAGAAACTGCTGCCGCTGCTCCTCATTCAGGGTGGAGGTATCAAAAGTGGAAAGAGGGACCGTCGTTCGCGCTGCTTCATCGGCCTCGAACTTGGCGCTGCTGGATTGCAGCTCGGTCGGTATATCCCCCCGCTCTAGATGTGAGGGCAGAGGATCTGGAAGAATGGGAGCGGAGTCAGGGGCAAGACAAATCAATGGGGTCAGCTTGTTCAGTTGAATGTTCGTCAGATCGACGAGTAAATGACCGTTAGCAGCGCTATCGGCACACCGTTTCCAGACGGCAGCTTCCTTCTCCGCCTGTGACCAGCGTTCTCCCAAGCGCTCAACCACTTCCTGGATGCAAGCGGCTTCACCCCAGGGCCAGACAACCTGCAACGCCTCAGAAAGTTCCGTCCAGGCGGGAAAGTTCTGACGCCGAGCATGTAGAAAGACCAGATTGGCATGTCTTTTCGGTGACAAACTGGCTTCGGTTCCAATCCAATACACGCCCCCTTGCTGCTCGGCGATTTTGCGTGCCGCTTCCGCTTTGGCCTGGTTGCGCTCCTGGCGTTTGTCTCGCTCAAGCCCCGCTTCTGCAATGAGTAGAGAACCGTCCTGGAGCTGGCCGATTGCATCCGGCAAGTAGACGTGGCCCTTGCCCTCAAAAAGATAATTGATACTGAAAGGAGTCGGCAGCGAAGTGGCTATCTTATACGTAGCAGCAAACACTGCACTGATATCACCGCGTCCATACCAGACGACCTGGGGATGGTATTCCAGATACAGAAGTAGCCGCTCTTCCATCAGGCTGCAAAAGGGCTGACGTGTGGGTTTCGGCCCTGCCGTTTTGTAGCTCGGAATCCACCCAGAGATACTCTCTCCCGCAATTTTGAACAGGTCGATGCCACGCACGCCAATTTCGGACATGGAAGGTGACCTCCCTGATTGCGCTACTCAATCCGCCTCGAGTGAATTTCCACCCTGTTCAAAAACTATACCTGATGGCAAGGGCTTTTGGAAACCGTCTCCTTCTCGTGTCCGAACCTTCAACTCGATTTCCCTTCAGTCAGGCTGATCTGTCCGAACCTTCGCTCTATTTACCATGCCCGCGCGCTGCTGGTGGTAGTAAGCGCGAAATGTGAGCAGGATTTAAGGCCAAATGGCAGCAATCGGCGCGAAATGTGAGCAGACCCAATATTGGCAACGAGAAAATTCGCTAGAGATGCGGATTGGTTTGGATCGTTCTTGTAAATTCGTTCGTTTGGGTTTCGAATTCGTTGGACATAGCTGAACTGGTCATGACTGATTTTGGGTGCGATGCCGGAATAATGAAACAGGAGTTAGCGATGCCCTTGTCATCGACCTCAGACTGGGGCTGTACGGCGACGTGACGTGCTGGGAGGGATTATATGCACGACTACTACCGTGAAGCGGCCTAACGAGCCAGTCGGCTAGGTGTTTGTACTGTACGGTATCGCGGAACCTCTGCGGAATAACGAATCTGCTCCGTCATGTCAACGCAGAATTTTTGACTACAGTACAACTATTAGCTTACTCTCGTAAACTTTCACGGGCGTACTGAGCTAAAGTACCGGGGGTATCTGTCACGCCATTCAAGAACGTCCTTACAAGCCGCGCTGCCACGGCTTCAGAGACCGTCGGAAAATATTTTAAAATCAGGGATTTGGTGATTTTTCGAGTATCAGGTTCTTCTTCCCGCAACTTTCTGATGCCATACCGATCAATGTCCAGCAGAGAAGTGACCAGCGCCGCTGCCTCATCGTAATATCGTTGGGGCCCAGGTCGTACTGGAATCTTCATCGTCTCGCGCAGATAGTTGTATGAAAACGCATTTGCCATCCCTTCCTCAATAATAAGAACAGGCTTGGGAGCAGGAGATAACAAGTGTACGCACTCATGAGCAAGTTCAAGATACGCATGAATCGGGTTCATCATGCCTCGAAAACTGAGTTGTATGACGGCACTGTATTCCGTGACATACCGTACTCTGGCATAATCCGGTATAAACTCAAATCCTAAAAACAAGAACGTCTGGTTGCGCGGCCCGAACAGGTCTTGGGCGGCAGTAATCATTTCACCGAAGTGATACGCCAGCGTGTTGCGTGGGCCTCGATTAGCCATCGAGGTAACGATGAGTGACGGTTCAAGAGGCGGAACCTGCGCCGGAACACTATCATTATCGAGTGCCAGATGTGTTCCATCCGCGAACATATACGAATGTATCCGCCTCGGGTTCTGGGGATCGAGAATGATCCCAATCTCATCAGGCTCAAGGTCATTAGGTGCAGGTAACTGGATATATTGAGAAGATTTAAACTGCGGCTTTGGTGTTGACCTTTTCAACCTCTGACTACTTCTCTTTGACATTCAATCCCTTCAACCTCCTCAAACTCAACTATTGTATTGCCCTAATGACAACCGAGCCGTCGACCTCGCTGGTCGCAAACATAGTACCATCTGAGCTGAGAACGGGAGACTGTTCATTTACGAAGTCGCTCAACTTTTTACCGGATGTTGTATCCCACAGGCGCACATGCGGCTTAAAGTCCGTGTCGGATTGGTCTGTGGAGAACAGCCAAGAGCCATCAGTACCAAACTGAACACTCACACCATCGAGTCCAAGCCCATCAATCAGAGTAGTCTGCTTTTGCGTGGTCACGTCCCACACATAAATTCGCTGCCTTCCCGAAACCGCTAATAGCTTCCCATCTGGACTGAACACTGCGCCAAGTGCCCAATCATAGTTAAACGTCATATTGAGTGTGAATAACTTCGCATGTGTTTTTGTATTCCAGACCGACGTATTCGCACTGCTTGTAATGGCGAGCAGCGTACCGTCAGTCTTAAATGCGAGATGTGAAATGATTGGCGCAAGTCCTTCGATTTTCAATTCGGAAACAACTTGGCCCGTCTTTATATCCCATAACTGAATGGAACTCGGAAGCGCTGTAGCTGACGTAATAGCAATCAAAGAGCCTTCTGGACTGAAAGATGAAAGCAGGTCAGTACCGCCCTGTTCTCCTCTCCAAACACGCACTTCTTGAAGTGTTCTTGCATCCCAAAGTCGTATACTGTTGTCGCTTGGAAACAAAGCGAGGTATTGTCCATTTGGGCTAAACTTTAGGGCTTCAACATTGAGATTTGGGAGAGGAATCGCAAACTCTCTTTGGGTGGTCTCAACATTCCACAGAATTACTGACCCATCTTTGCCGATACTGGCAAGTAGCGTCCAATCTGGGCTGAATTGTTCAACTTGTCCATCCGGTATAGAAAAATGTTTTGGTGTTTGGTGAAGACGGTAAATATCAAATATATCAACGCCAGTTGAGTTACTCACAGCGAACTGCCTGCTGTCTGGCGACCACGCAAATACATAACCGCAGTTATCGGCGTTTCCAGCACAGAAACGAGCGACTTCTTTTAAGCTCTGAGCATTTGCAGCGGAAATGACGGGCAAATTCGACGGTAATTGGGATGGAAAAAGCGGTGTGGGAGTGGCTGTATTTTCGGCTTTAACGTTTGGAAGTATGGTTAGGTTGACCAGTAAGCAAACAATATCTGCGATAAGTAGGATCGCTATCCGCAGCCGAGTTTTAGCAGATCGCACGACCATTCCTCCATTGGCAGACATCAGCTATTTCGCTGATGTCTGCTTTGTCGTTCTATGCTACATAATGATACACCTATCAAGGTAGTTGGTAGTTGCCAACGACATGAGCCTGTATTGCCTGATTGAGCTGGTTCACGAAGCTAGAATTGCTCGGAAGAGCTGGTGGATAGGGCGTTGCTGTTGCTCCTTGTGTGGCTGCTGGCGTTGCTGCGGAACCTGTACCATTGATCAAGTCCAATACTGCTTGCGCTACGTAGGCTGCTTTTGCTGTCCCATACATAGTTCCATCCCATCCGGGTTGGCCCTCTCGAATGTCACCAGGATGAAAATGATATGGCTGTGCGCCGCCGAGAACCCAGTTCATGAACATATCCGGGAATATTTCGCCGCCAGTAGTGTTAGGGCATTTGTCCCCTTGGCAATCAGTATCTAGACCGCGTGCGCGCCCCGTCATGCCGTGTTGGCGAAATATACTTTCAGCGTCTGCGGGAAGATTCTGAAATTGTGATGCAGGTGCAACGTGTATTGGGGGATTCGTACCTGGTATGCCTGTCGGACTAACCAAGAGTGGATCGCCATTGCTTGCCATTGCTCTGTCGAGGCTGTATAGTCCGCCAATGCGGTCAAACGCATGACCGATCTCGTGGGTGATACTCGCAACGGACATATCGCTGCCAAGTTGCATCTCTGGGCCTGTCGGGGATGTAAGCCCTGTGATTGTGGAGTTAACTTTATTGGGGTTAGCGTTAAATTTCATGTAGATGGGATGACGATTCATCAGGTTTCTGAAGTTCGTCAACGCTGCGCCCGGTGTTGTAAGCGCTCCAATCTGCGCTGCTGTGTGAATGAGCGCTGCAACACCCCGTAAGACATTATTTTGTGCAAGTGGGAGCTTCCCCTAACGTTTGGGTCAACACAAGTTAAACAGTTGGCGAGGGTGAGCGGGTCGTTTCTCAGGTAAAAGGAAACACCCAAGGCATTTTGCATTTGAGTAAGTATAGCTACCAAATCATCGGATGTTATTGGCCCGGTGTGTTGTATTTGGGGCAGTCCCAGGTTCTGCCCCCGCTGTAAAGCATCGTCCAAATCTTCACATGCGCTTTGGGCGTCGCCAGTACAGCTAAACGTCAAGCCGGATGGATCGGTAAGGTTGACAGGATTATTTTGAACGTAGCTGTAACGATTGAGGGCCATGGGCTGTTCCATTGTCCCCTCAACCGGGTCGAGGTTGGGGAATCTTCCCGTCACCGGATCATAGTATCTCTCTCGGAGATAGACGAAGCCGTTAGCATCTACTGCGGTGTTTTCACCTCCTTCCAGGGTTGTCAAGTCTTCCCTACCATCGAGATGTTGCTGTAATAAACTCATTGTTGCTCCTTAAAAAGTATATTTGCGTACAACCACTCCGGAAGATGCGGGAGAACCCATTTAAGGGTCCAAATTTTGATTCGCGACAATTTAGGCAAGAAATCAACCGTTTTTTACTTCAAACGCCCAAGTGTAGGAATAAATGACCCCCGACAGAGAACTTACTTGCACATTCACAATATGTAGGCCATTTGACAGCAAAACAATTATACAGGCATCCAGAGTATCTCCATAAGAGCCAGCGGGGGTTTTCTGTGTATATACGGTGTTCTCTGCACCAGTCGCAGTCAATAGGTTTTTGTTAACTGTAAATATCTGGCCGTCCAGAGTAAATTGAAAGCTTTCAAACAGATGCTTTACCAGTGTACCTGCCGTATTCCCTGGTTCCCACACGGCACTTTGCAGTAAAGATATATCTATACACTGCGGGGAAGCGACTAGGGCCGCGGGTTTAGGATTTACGGATCTTACGAATTTTGGGAAAACTACCGGAGCACCAATTAAAGCTTTGGCTGTTGGAGACAGCATCGAAGAAAGTGTACCCATAGCTATTGGCGAAGGTTGCAATATGGCGTGTTCAGTTGACTCAACTGAACTGGACGTATTCGTGCAAGCAGTCATTACAAATAGATACAGCATCAATAACAATAGCTTTGGAGAATTGTATAGGCGTATGAGAAAACACATCAATGTAATCTGTCCCTTTATCCGCCAAATGCATTCAATATTAGATAATCCGCCCGTCCAAAGTTACAGCATTTTTTCTCTGTCTTACTCATTAGGAAATCACTAGGTCAGTGTGACGTGAACCCTAACTATGTACCAGTTGGAGTGAGAGAGTAGCTTGTGGCTCAGTCTGGGGCTGCGCAGCCCCAGACTGAGCGGCAAACGCTATGGGCCGTACAAATACCGACGACTTTGGCAAAACGGCAAATTGAAGGATATTTATGAAGGAAAGGCTAGCGAAGCCGAGTATCGAGATTGGCTTGCGCAGAAAGCAAGTCGCAGGTAAATGTCACACAATAGTCTACTGTTCATCAGTGAAGAACGTGCCGAACAGATCGCGCATTTGCATGTAGATGTTGCCTTTGCGAAAGGCACAACGTGCGATTTTGGCAGTCGCTTCTGGAATACGCGGAATGGTGCATTTGTAGGGACATGCATCACCAGCCTTCGGTCGTGAGTAAGTTTTGCCTTGATTCTACCTGAGCATTCTCAAATATTGGCGACAATATTAAACCACCCCATAATGAACCTTCAAGTTGGGATCATGCTGCGTATCTAGGTTGTAGTGAACCATGATAACTGAGGCCAGATCGAGGTCACTCGTCCCTAGTGCAACAAAACCCCAGGGATATTGGTAAGGCTCTTCGCCTAAACTCTCACTAAGTATCAATCGATGAAAAGCCTCTCGACGCGGGTCACTCGGAGACCAGGATTGTAGCAGCTCACGCACTCGCTTATCTCTTTCGTGTGGTAAAAAAAATGAGATGAGGACATCTTGCAATGTTGTCCCACGAAAATTGAGCCACACTGTTAACTTTCTACCTTTTGTATCTGTAACATCTCTTTGGTAGAGAGAGCCGCTCAAGGATGTCCAAGAGTTGTAGTCCGATTGGTGCGTAAACACGGGCAGAGAAAATCCCGGCTCAAAATCAAGATCTTTGCTAATTTTTACTCTGCCACTACCTTTATCGAACATGCCAGGTTCCTCTTACAGCACGGTCAGATACAGATGATACTACCCCTTCTGGCATCTTGAGGGGGTAGCTTTTGTTGAGAGGACCATCGAATATTGAATTTGCCTGAACTACTCTATTTCTCCATCAATTTGAATTTGGCGGGGCAACAGGCGGTATTCCAGGAGGATTTGGAACAATTTCAGCACTGGTAATGAGGTTCCAGAGAATTGCTGCATTCCTGCGGCTTTGCTCTGTGCCGCAGCCGCCAACAAATATTTCACGCTTTCCATCAGTGCATAATGCAGCAGTCTGTATCGAAACCTCGCTATAGCCAGTAAGTTGAGGGTCTGGAGGATCTATCCCTAAGAACCCAGAACAAGCTTCGCCCATACAAGTATGTAGTGGCCCTGGATCCCAGTTTTGAGCATATTCCTGCTGCCCAAACAAGTCACTTCTAAAGCCCGCAATCTGGGTATCTATTCTCGTCGTAGCTGGCCCATCTACCGTCCACGCAACCCAAGCTACTAAGGGATAAGCGCAAGACCCAGTGGCAAAGAAGTACCACATTCCTTTCGAGTAGCCTGGCGCTCCCAAGCAAGGCATATCTAAAGCAGGTTTATTAGGGATGCCACGGCTTGGGATAAAGGGACCATAGCGACCGCCACCATGTCCTGCAAAGGGTACGTTAATTGAGGGTAGCTTATCAACACAGGATGCCCAGAGTTCTGGCCTTTCAGCTATCATTCCCGATGGATCTACAAGATTGACCGGATTATTTTGAACATAACTGTAGCGATTGAGGGACATGGGCTGTTCCATTGTCCCCTCAAGCGGATCAAGGTTGGGGAATCTTCCCGTCACCGGATCATAGTATCTCTCTCGGAGATAGACGAAACCGTTAGCATCTACCATGCTACTTTCACCTCCTTCCACATTTGTCCACTCTTCCCCACCTTCGAGACGCTGCTGTCCTAAAATCATTTTTGCTCCTTAAAAATCATAAATTTGCGTACAGACGCAAAAACCCCCAGTGGGGGTATCGAACTGTTGTTCCATAAGAGTATGGCTTTTCTCACAATTTGTCAAGTTAGAAGATGGTATGTGTTTCTATCTTTCCCACAATTCTGCCAAATTTACCATAAGTTAGTCTCAAACCTTACCAAAGGACTATCGCCTTTGGCATCCCAGATAAGCTCATGAATATCCTCACGAGTACGCAAAATCTGGATGCAGGGCTGCCCAACACTCACAAATGCAGTGTAGCAGACAAAATCGGGTCAGTGCTGTACATCAGTACGGATTTTGTACGGACTTTCCTGACTGTTTATGTCGAAGGCGCGGACGGTGTGTGCCGCCCAGGATTCTGCCCGGCGGCTCAACCGTCCCAAATTTGCAGCTGACTCGACAATGGCAGTCTAACATAGAAAAGGCGGATTGTGGCGAATGTGTGTTCTAATTTTGTTCTATTTTTCTGGATGCTGGCCCGACACAATCGCAGTCTAGCATGAGTACGGGGTTTTGTGTTGAACACCTGTTCAAATTTTGTTCGAACCTTTAGGCCGATGGATCCCATCAGAAGCATACGCGGAGAACTATCCACTTCATGAGCCGGTAGCGTTACCCTGCCGAATGCGTTGACTAAATGGGGGCTAATATCGTTCAACGACTCTCCGCAAACGACACAGCAATTGTATAAACCTGTAAAAACACAATCCGAAGACCAGGAATCGGCCTGTAGAGCTAATCTGTTCATTTACGGCTTTTTACAAGTTGTCCGGCAAAAGACGACAACTGGGTATTTTCGGATACTTTTGGCAGTATCAGACAGAAATCTCGACAACGCAAGAGGTCTCTAAAATACCTTATCGGAACCTATCTGCGTCTGCAAAGTGGCACGGCTTATGAAGCTGTCAAAACTTGTAAACCCTACACGGCGCGCCCTACTCCGGCTTTGAAGTAGCGACCTCCTTAGCCGATGTCGAAGTTTCCTCGTTTCTTCCGGTTGGGGCGTGGATTCCCCAGCCGTTTTACCCACCAACCACAGCCCAATCGGACTCCAGCCGCGCCCACCGTTGAGCAGTCGGCACCGTCTTGCGCTGGTCGTGAGACGAGAAGCGCAGGACCCCACGCTGCGGTTGAAGCGTGCGCGTGGCCCCACAAGCGGGACATTCTACCAAAGCAATGCCACTGGCCTGAAACTGCTCAAGGTCGATGGGGATGATCCCCGAAAAAGAACACCGGACTGCGTTAGGCATCCGGCTCGGACGGGTCGCCTCTGGCTGTGCTTCGCTCTCGCGCCCGTTTTCTGGTTGCGCAACTTCCGATAGGGGTGCTTCGATGCGGGGGCCTTCGCCGTCAATGATGCGCAGCGTATCACGGCGTAGAATGAGCAGGGAAGCGGCTTTCTCCAGTGTCTCAAGCTGCACGTCACTTTCACCCGCCTCATAGGTCCATTCCAGAGCCGTTGTGACCAGTTTCATCAGGTAATCCATCGTGGCTCGGCCAGAATGGGCCGGGTCCAGGACCGGGACCGTCAGCCAGGTGTAGATGGCGCCTGACCAGCGATGCAAGTTGAGCTGCGGGATGAGGTCCCGATAGACTTTGTCCAGGGCAGCCAGGATTTCACGAACCTCTTCGCTGGTGTGTCCGGCTTGTCAAGATCGCGGAAAGAATCCCCAAAACAATCGGGATAAAAATCCCCAGGACAAGTGTTCGAGAGTCAGCTACTTCTCCTTCGTTTTTGCAGGAGTATCGGACGAAGCGGTAGCACGCAGCTTATCTTTAAGGCGAAAGCTGTTGCCGCGGATGTTGACGGTAGTAGCCTGATGCAGCAGGCGGTCCAGGATAGCGCTGGCCAGGACGTGGTCAGGGAAAATGTCGCCCCATTCATTGAAGGATTTGTTGGAAGTCAAGATAATGCTGCCGCGCTGGTAGCGGCGTGAGACAAGCTGGAAGATGAACTGGGCAGCCCGCTTGTCGAGAGGGAAATAGCCCATTTCATCCAGGATGAGCAACTGAGGCCGACAGAGTGTCGTCATGCGCCGGGCTAGCCGGTCGGCGCGGGCATCCTGGCTGAGTTGGTCCAGCAAATCGGCGACAGAGTAGAACAGCACGGACAGGCCAGTGGTCAGCGCGGCCAGGCCAAGACTGACTGCCAGATGGGTTTTTCCTACGCCTGGCGGCCCCAGGAATAAGATATTGTCGGAATTGGCGATGAAGCGTAGGCTGGCCAGGTCGCGGATTTGGCGTTCGTTGACCGAAGGCTGAAAGGCAAAATCGAACTGGTCCAGGGTCTTGAAGAAGGGCAGCCGGGCGAGGCGCAGTTTGCGTTGGACATCGCGTTCGAAGCGGGCACTGACTTCGCGTTGCGTCAACTGGTCCAGGTACTCCAGCGTCGACCAGTTGCCAGCAGCGGCCTGCTGGGTCAGGTCATCCAAGTGTTGAGCCATGGTCGTCAGTTGGAGGCTGCTGAGGGCTGCCTGAACCCGGCTGTAGAGGGTCTCAGTCATGGTTCACCTCCAGCACGAGCGCATAGACACTCAGCGGACGGATTTCCACCGCCGGGGCGAGTTCGGGTTGTATAACCTGTCGAGCCAGGGCAGGCGGGCGGCCAGGCTGTGCTTGCGGCAGACCGGCGTAGTGAGCTTCCAGCACCACCCGCTGAAAACGTCCACTGACCAGCCGGTGTTCGGCCACCAGGTTTTGTTCGGCGGTGTAGATGCGCAGCCAACCGTCTTCAGTTTCCTTCAACAGCAGCATTTGCCCGGCATGGAGCGCCGGAACTGAATACACATTCCCCCGATAATGGACGGTGCAGTCGCGGGTCGCCCGCCGGTGGGTGATCTGGCTGGTGTCGAAGCGGGTGCCCGGCAGCGGTTGTAAGTGTTCTTGTCCAAAGCGGCTCAAGGGCGTCACACCGGTCGTGCCGTGAATGCGCACATTTGCTACACTCTGCAGCCATTCCAGCGCCTGGCTGTTGAGGTCGACCAGATCGCTGAAATGGGTACCCACCCAAAAGCTCTGCTGGACATAGCCAATACTGCGCTCGACTTTGCCTTTGGTCTGGGCACGATACGGCTTGCACGGATACGGGCTGAACCCATAGTACAACGCAAAATCCAAATAACGCGGGTTCCACTGAATTTTGCCGCCTGCACCACGGCTCAACACCGCCGTTTTCAGATTGTCATGCAGAATCTCGCGGGGCACACCGCCAAAGTACTCGAAGGCATGTTGGTGGCAGCGCAACCAGGTCGTCACTTCGGTACTGGTCGTGAACTCCAGATACATCATTCGCGAATAGCCCAGCGTCATCACGAACGCATACAGCCGCTGCTGGCGTCCCTCCAGGCTGATGTAGCCCAGACTCGTCCAGTCCACCTGGGCCTGTTGCCCCGGTTCCGTCTCATAGCGCATGACGGCCCGCTCCTCCCGCGAAGTGCGGTACGGCTGGACGTACAATATCAACTGCGTCAGTCCACCCTGATAGCCTCTGGCCTTCAACTCGCGCAGCAGTTTGCGCGTGTTCAGTACGCCTTCCGCGATGCGCTGCTTCAAGTAGCCTTCATAGGCTGCCAGTTTCAGCCCGCGCTTGCGTCGTCGCCGCGCTGGCCGATCTCCACTTGGCCCGGCTTGGATGATCTTGCGGATGGTCTTGCGATCTCGCCCTGTCTGCCGAGCGATGGCACTGATTGATTGCCCTTTGCGGTACATATCCCGTATCATGAATCGGTCCTCCAGGTTTACCATTCTCTTCTCCGGTGCCTTCGCAGGACGACTACTCCTGTCCTTGACACCTGAGCCTACTACCTGGGGATTCTTAAAACGATCCTTTTGGGGAGTTTAATTCCGATCCTGACACGGCTATCCGGCAGAACGGTTCCTCAAAGAACGTGGCTTAGAACTCTCACAGGAAAAGACGCGCATTACACACATCACGGAAGGATTCGATTTTCTCGGACAAAACGTTCGTAGATATAAAGAAGGTTTACGAGTTAAACCCTCGAACAAGAACGTGAAAAGGTTCCTCGCCAAAGTCCGTAAGATCATCAAGTCCAATAAACAAGCGCCAGCCGGATTGCTCATCGATCTTCTCAACCCAGTCATCCGAGGATGGACACAATACCATCAACATGTCTCCAGCTATAAAACATTTGCCAAAGTAGACCACGCTATCTTTCAGACACTCTGGCGGTGGGCTAAACGACGACATCCCAACAAAAGCAAAACATGGGTCAAAGCCAACTACTTCCAAACCATCGACACCCGCCAATGGGTATTTCAGGCTGAATATGGGAACAAAACCTGGACACTCATCAAGGCCACCGATACACACTACAAACCCCACATCAAGATAAAAGGAGATGCCAACCCCTTCGACCTCCACTGGGAAATGTACTTTGAACATCGCCTGGACGTAAAAATGGCGGATAATCTACGAGGCCGAAGACAACTGCTCCGTCTCTGGAAAGAGCAACGCGGTATCTGTCCAGTTTGCCAGCAGAAAATCACCAAGATAACCGGATGGAACAACCATCACATCCTAGACCACACGCTCGGAGGCCCTGACACCGACGAAAACCGAGTATTACTCCATCCCAACTGCCACCAACAAGTACATAATCAACATATCCCTGTTGACAAACCGTGTCCCGTCAAATAGAACGTGGGCAAACGAGAGGCTCGAGCGGCATGAATTACGAAAGGTTCACGTGCCGTTCCAAGCGGAGGAGACGGCGGTAACGTCGTCTCTTTACCCGGCGCAACGAGGGGTGGCATATCTGAAGCGGTAGCCCGCGCTAAAATTCGCGATTCAGATAGATATGCCATTCGGTCAGTGGCCCGACTTTCAGATCTCTTCTGTCGCCTGTGAGTTGTGTGATAGGCTTTGATTGCACACTTGTTTGACGCTTGCGTGGTCGAATAGCCACCCGCTCCGTGAGTGCGAAGCATTATCAGGCATACTTGCCCGATTTGGCGAGACTGGCCAGGAATTGGAATGTTCGGTCCCCGACCTCCAGGTCTTCTTGGAAGTCGTACAAGACCCCGAAAAGGTCGGTGACGCCTATCGCTGCCAATTGATCCAATTGATCCTCAATATCCACTTCGGTGCCCACAAGCGCAATATCAGCCGCATCGACAGCCCCTTCAATGTCAAGTACGGCACGATAGGAGGGAATTGCTGCATAACCGGCGAAAACGCGAGACGCAGCCGCCCGCGCCGCATCTGGCTTGGGCGTCATCGCAATCGGGAAGCCTGCCACAATGCGTGCAGACCCGCTGGCGTTACGTCCAGCCTCGGTGATTATCGGCACAACGGTGTTTTTCAAATAGCTCGGCCCACCCATCCAGGTAATCGTTCCACCCGCCAGCGAACCAGCAATTTTCAACATCTGCGGTCCAAGTGCAGCGAGTAACACGGGTGGCGGTGTGGCGTTGGGTACAGTAATCTGCATTTCGACGCGATAAGTTTCGCCCACAAAGTGGGTTGGTTGCCCTGTGAGCAACTGCGTGAGTACAGACACATATTCACGCATATGGCGAATAGGCCTGGAGTAGTCCAAGCCCATAAACTGCTCAATCACAAATTTGTGGCTCAACCCGATCCCAAGGACCAGACGGTTCGCGGTTGCCGCTTGAACGGACAGCACCTGTTGGGCCATCGTCGTCGGATGGCGTGGATAGGTCGGAACAACTGCTGTCCCTAATGTGATCGTCTTAGTGACCTGACCTGCGAGAGCCAGCAGGGTAAGCGCGTCATAATTGAAGATATTAGGCACCCAGACAGATTCAAATCCAGCGCGCTCCGCTCGTTCAAATTGCGTAAGCAGCGTGCTCAATGGCGTTTCACCTAATCCAAGCATGATGCCGATACGCAACGTTTATTCCTTCCTGAGGGAACTGCTCACTATGTCACATGTTGTAATTTGTCTAACCTGAGAGATGCGTGCAACGCCCGTTGAGCAGAAACATGTCCAAATTGGTTTGACGCCGAACGTCAGCCAGACAACGTCGCTTATTATACCCATTATACGCAGTCATTTCGCCCGGAAATCGAGAATCATCAAGCAACTTATTTTCACATTTAAAACCGAGCAGGAGTTCACGCGATCTGATAACCAATGGTGCGGGCAATCTTTCGCACAATCGAGTCGGCGATGCAAATAAAAAGCCTGGTCAATGCCGGACTGCGTGTTGCCTTCATGGGTTTTAGCTAACAATATATAATGTTTTTGCTCCCCACGATACATTTGTGCCCTACACTGTGCAAATTCCGAAGAACGTAAAGGAGAATAATCATGAAGCGTCGATTACTCATCCTGGCAGTTTTCTTCGCCTTGTTTATGACCTTTGTCGGTTTGTCTAAGCCCGCCATTGTGCAAGCGGTTTGCCCAATAAAAGGGACTATTTGCAATCCACCTGTCAGCAGCGGCGGTGGTGGTGGGCCGGGCATTCTGTTCAACGATGGTCGCATTAACAACAATGATCCGTGGGAAACGTCTGCAATTTACTGCCTGGGCGACGGCAGTGTGCGCGTCTACGTACTTGGCAACCCATGGCACATTGCATTTACGGCTAGTCCCCAGGCGATAATCAATTCGAGAATCATGTTTCCCGGCCAGACCAATGCAATCCTGATTGGGCTAAACATGGGCGCGCGCCTATATCGCCTACCCAATGGAATGTTGCAAGTCACATCGCCAGGGTTGAATCCAAGCGACGGCGACTACAGCGTGATATTCCTTGAATGCCCCGGACTGCCCGCCGCAGCATCTTCACTGGCTGTGGAGGTTGATGGAACCAGGGTTGCAGATATCATCAGTGTAAGTGGTCTGGACAACCAAAATGGTATCTACTACTACTTCCAGCACACCTCTGGTCATCACGAAATCAGCACGAGTCAAAACTCCGGCTCGATAACGATCACTAAGGTTATTTCAGCAGACCAATTGTTTTCCAATTGGCGCAAATCGTATCTCGACGGGAAGTTCGACCGGAAAACCGTATCCATTGTTTTCCTCAATGGCGACGGCAAAGAAATTCGACGCATAACCTTGTATAATTGCTACCCTGTGAAATGGGCGCTATCCGGTTCGTTAAAAAGCGTTCCGCCTGTCGAAACCGTTCAGCTTGTGTGTGAACGCGCAGAGGCCAAATAAAAGGGATTGCTCAGACCGTAACCAGGCACCTGTATGACCAATGGTGCGGGCAATTTCACGCAGCATGGTGCAGTCTGTTCGGAAATGGTGTGCAATATAAGCGCTATTTTCGTCGTCTGCCATGAAGGGCATTGGCGAATCTAGCTCTGTGGCTGGATCTGTGAACTCGCACCATTGGTTAATATCTTCAGTAGTCATGATCTGTGCCTTCCTTTTAGCCTCGACAACTAAAGTTTGGCACTTTTCATGACTATTTCAACTCGCACCACTGGTTACATAATGCCAAGAATGTTTCCGAACGGATCACCAGGACGTCAGGCCAGATAGTCGGGGAATGCAGTTGAGTTAGAGTCGAGGCGATCATGGTCACCCGCGCAAAAAATAGTCAGAAAGGTCTAGAATTCAATTCACGCCAATCGTTTCTGAACCCTTCTCAACCATAATATTGGCGATCCAATTTCAAGTGCGCAACCTCGCGAAGTGGCCTGACCTCCTGCCGAGATGATCAAATCCGGGAGGTGTTGCAGCGCCAGATGAATGTCCATCAGGCCGTTGGCTACGCCTATGGTCTGCAGGTTCGCCAATTCGAGCGTTTCCATGATGGTCTCACGAATGAGACGCTCGTCTTCAATCACCAGGATCCTGGTCAAAGCCGGGCCTTCTGGGAAGTTGGAATAACCACGGTAAATGTCGTCCCCACCCCGACCTGACTCTCGAACGTGATGCTGCCGCCGTGCAGGTCCACCGCCTTTTTGACAATGGCCAGGCCCAGCCCGGTGCCACGCACGGCAGTGACGTTGCCAGCCCGGTGGAAGGGTTCAAAAAGGCGGGCCTGGTCTTGCTCCGGGATGCCAAGCCCGTGGTCTTGAACCCGCAACACAGCCCGCCCTCCTTCACACGTCAGGTCGAACTGCACCTGACTGCCATCCGGCGAATACTTTGCTGCGTTCGAGAGCAAGTTAGTGACGATCTGTCGCAGCAGCTTCTTATCGACGAGCGCGTCCGCGCAGCTGCCCGCACTGGAGAAGACAAATTCGTGGGTTTCGCCGCTGGCGATTTGCGTTTCTTCCAGCAATTGCCGACATAAGCTTTCCAGGTCAACAGGTAGGGGCGCAAAGTCCAGGCGTCCTTCCTCACCCTGGGCAAAGGTCAGGACGTCGTCCAACAAGTCCGTCATCTGCTTGACGCCGATTTGGATCCTGTCGAGGTGCTTGAGCCGGGCCTCGGCTGCCATTTTATCGTTGTAGAGTTTCAACATACTGGCTGAGGACAAAATCACGGCCAGCGGGGTGCGGAAATCATGGGAGGCCATGGACACAAAGCGCGACCTGAGTTCGCCAAGTTCCCGCTCTTTCTCAACCATTTGCCGCAGTCCGCTTTCTATTTGCTTGCGCTGTGTGATGTCGCGCGCATTACAGATGACCTGTACCGTTTGTTGGCCGGGGCCGACAATCGGCGAGAGGACCAGGTCGGCATCGAATCGGGTGCCGTCTTTACGCTCCGCGACCAGCTCGATCTGCCGGGGCGCGGCTTCGTCCACCACGGCGCGCAAAGCGCCGGTCAGCCCCTCGACGGAACCCACCCCCGCCAGGGCCACGATGGGGCGTCCCAAAGCCTCACTCGGCTGATAGCCGAACAGGCTCGTGAAGGCCGGATTTTTCTGCTCGATTAGGCCGTCCCGTCCCACCACGACAATCGCATCGGTGCTGCTGTTAAAGATCGTTTCAAGGTGTTCCTTGGCCTGGTACAGTTCGGCTGTGCGCAGCTCGACCCGCCGTTCCAGTTCGGCGGCATGGCGGCGCAGTTCGTCGTATAGCTGGGCGTTTTCAATGGCAATGGCCGCCTGATTGGCAAAGGCTTGCAAGCCCTTGGCGTCGAGCGCGCTGAAGCGCTGAGGCTCCGCACCGTCAATGTTCAGAAAACCGATGATCTGGCCGTGCGCCTGGATAGGCGCAGCCGCATAGGAGCGGATCCAGGCCGTTTCTGGCTGACGGACCCAGGCAGGATACGCACTGACGTCGTCGACCAGAATGGGTGAACGGCTGTCCAGCATCTGGCGCAGGTTGGGGGTGTCCAGCGCAAAGCGCAGTGTCTGGATGAATGGGTCGAGGTCTGCCGGGTAGCCACGCCAGTAAGCGACAACGGCGGCATCGCCGTCGATGAGCATGACGTTGGCTGAGTCGTGGGCGATGACCCGCCCCACGTTTTCCAGGATACGGTTCATCACCTGGGCCGGGTCAAGGGTACTGGTCAGGGTCGCCGACGATTCGAGGAGTACCTCGGCCAGTACGCGCTGCTGCCGTTCGGCCTGCTCGGCCCGTTGGCGCTCGGCAATTTCCCGCTGAGCCTGGTCAAACAGGCGGGCATTCTCCAGGGCAATGGCGGCAGCGGCGGTCAGCGGCTGCACCCGGGCAGCATCCGCCACCGTAAACGTGTTCGGTACCGCGCTTTCAAGCCACACGACGCCCAACACCCGATCATGAAGGCAGATGGGCGCGCCAATAGCCGACCGGATCCAGGCTGTTTCCTCAAAGATTTTCCAGCGCGGATCGGCCCGGGTGTCGGAAACAATCACCGGTTTCCGTAGTTGTACAGTCTCTGTGTCCAGTGGAGAGTCCGCCAAAGCCTGTACCTGTCGGGCAACAAAGCTCTCGGAACCAAAGCGCTCGTAGCCCTGCCAGCGCACCGGTCGAATGAGGTTGCTCTCCAGCAGCGCAATTTGGGAGGCGCTGTTCGGGACTAGACGCTGTGCCTGACCTAAAATCTCGTCAAAAACTCCCTCCAGGCCAAGCTGCGAGGTAAGCGCCAGGGTCACACTCGCCAGGGTTTCTGCAAGGATACGCTGCTCGCGTTCGGCAGCTTCGGACATGCCTAGCTCTTCTTCAGCGCGTTTGCGTTCGGTGATGTCACGGCTTATACCAACGATGGCCGTAGTCTTGCCAGCCTGATCCCGCAGTGGCACTTTGGTGGTTAAGTGCCAGGCCCTCTTGCCCTGTGCATCAATTTGCATTTCTTCATGGTCGATCAGAGCCTGTCCAGAGCGGATGATCGCCTGTTCGTCAGCATAAAATTGCTCCGCCAGCTCACGCGCATGAAAGTCGAAGTCGGTCTTGCCCAGCGTCTCTTCCGACCCGGCCAGGCCGGCCATATTGCGCCTGTTGCTAACGTTGTCGAGAATAATGCGGCCCTGAAGGTCTTTGACGTACACCGCGTCTGGCAGACTGTCGATCAACGTGGACAACAGGCTGCGCTCTTCGTTCAGGGCGATTTCGGCTTGCTTGCGCTCGGTAATATCCCGAAAATTGACAGCAATTCCCTGCACGCCAGGGTTGTCGAGCAGATTCCGGGCCGTCACCTCAACCATCCGTACCAATCCATCTTTGTGCCGAACGCGCAGTTCAATGGGGGCCAGCGCTCCTTGTAGGTCTTGAAGCTGTGCGAGCGCAGCCAGTGCGTACTGAAGATCGTCAGGCTCGACAAATGCCAGGCCGCTCTCACCGATCAAGTCTTCCGGCGTATAGCCCAGTAAGCGCTCGACCGATGGCGTGATGTAACTGAGTGTCGCGTCAATCCCTACTATGGCAACAATGTCGGATCCCTGTTCGATCAGCGCTCGAAAACGTTCCTCGCTGGCCCTTAGCGCCTGTTCTGCCTGTTTGCGCTGGAGTCGCTCATCTGCCTCGCGCAGGGCACGCTTCACCACCGGGCCAAGCCGGTCGAGATTGTGCTTGAGCACGTAGTCCGTCGCGCCCAGCTTGAGGCTCTCGACTGCCGTCTCTTCGCCCAACGTGCCGGACACGAAGACGAAGGGCACGTCCGGGTATTTTGCCTGAACGATCTGCAACGCAGCCTGGCCGTCGAATCCTGGCAGTGAATAGTCGGCCAGAATCAGGTCGGGGGAAAAAGTGTCCAGTTCTGTGACGAAGGCGTCTTTGGTCTCAACGCGCCGACCGGTGAAGGCAAATCCTGCCTCTCTTAGCTCGAATGCGTTTAGCTCGCCGTCGGTCGGCGAGTCCTCGAGCATCAGGATACGCAGGTCTTTGCCCAGGGGTCCACTCGCCGTGTTTGGTTTGGGATTCATCGGAACCCGGCACACAATAGGAAACACTCCGGATGTTGGGCAGCCAATCCTCGGTAACACAACATCGACTGGGAAAGTCCTGAAAGTGTGGCCTGTCCCGGCAGGTTGCCAAGCCTATGACCAATTTTGCAGCCTATTCCGATGGGGACAAAGCCATCTTTTTTAGAGGATTGAGCCATGGTGACCACTTTTGAACGACAACAGCAAGCTATCCTGTCCCATCCCGATTTAAGTGCGCAGTCCAGGGCCAGTTTAGAGACCGACCAGTGCAGCCCAATAGCTGCATAGGCAGCAAACAGATTGGTTCCGACGGATGATTCATCGTTAGTATGTAGCAGAAGTGGCCCGCCGTCCATCCGTAGACTCACGGATTTAGCATTAAGACGCTGTTGTGTGGTCAGTCGTGGGGCAGAATCCCGTGGTGCAGGGCATAGCGGACCAGGTCAGTTTGCGTATGCGGATGCAGTTTGCGCATCAGGTTGGCGCGGTGGCTCTCGGCGCTGCGTGGACTGATCGCCAGGCGGGAGCCAATTTCGGGAACGGTCAGGCCCTCTGCGGCGAGGTTCAGCACTTCGCGCTCTCGTGTGGTGAGCGTTTCATACGGGTCGAGCGCGCCGCGCTGCGTTTTTTCGGCATAGTCCTGCACGACCGCTTCTGAAAGGGGTGGGCTGAAGTAGCGCTGACCGGCCAATGCCGCTCTAACTGCCTGCACGAGATGCGTGGCACTGGCATTTTTCACAACATAGCCGCTGACACCGTTATTTAAGGCTTGCAGCACATAGCCCAGGTCGGCATACATGGACAGGATGACGATTTGGGTCGGTGGCAAGCGTTGTTTGACCTGCCGGGCGACCTCCAGCCCGGTGAGGCCCGGCAAAATGAGATCGAGCACCAGCACCGCTGGCTTCAACTGTTCGGCCAACTGAACGGCCTGCAGACCGTCCCCGGTCTCCCCGACAATATGAAAATCCGCTTCATGCTCCAGCAAGAAGCGCAGCCCTTGCCGAACGACCTGATGATCCTCGACCAGTAGGATAGGCACCATGCTGCTTTTCCAAAATTGTCTCGGACTTAGCGCTGGACAGGTAACTCCGCCGTCAACCGTGTCCCCGTACCCGGAGAAGACTCAACACTCAACTGTCCCCCCAGGAGCGTCGCCCGTTCGCGCATCCCACTCAACCCGCTCTTGTCAGTAGCTGCGAACGCAGCGTTTCGATCAAACCCAACCCCGTGGTCTTCGATCTGCACATTCAGTGTGTCCTGGTCTACCCAGAGCCGTACGGTTACCTCGCTCACTTTGGCGTGGCGAGCCACGTTCGTGAGCGCTTCCTGCACGATCCGGTAGGCCGCTGATTCAACGGCCGCTGCAAATCGAGAGTCTAGCGCGTTGTGTTTGAATAGCACCTGGATAGCCATCTGCCTTGTATAGCGCTCGAAATAGGATTGAAGGGTGGGCAACAAGCCCAGATCGTCGAGCATGGCGGGTCGAAGATCCAGCGACAAATTACGGATCCTGTTGAGCAAGTCGTCGACCAACTGTGCTGCTTCCGTGAGCTTGATCCGAGCGAGATCGTCCGGTAATTGGTCAAGCAGATCCAGGGTTATTTTGACGGCAGTCAGATTCTGACCAATTTCATCGTGCAGCTCGTTGGCGATATGGCGGCGCTCCTGTTCTTGTGTCGAGACAATGCGCGCCGCCAACTGTCGCATTTGCTCCCGCCCGGCGGTCACCTCCTCGAACAGTTCCACCTGGTTAATGGCGACGGCCAACGAGTCGGCCACATCGCGCACTGTGTCCGCGTCATCAGGGCCAAAGCGAGCAGGCTGGTCAGCCCACAGGTTTAGTGAGCCAATCAATTCGCCCCGCACCCGGAGTGGCGCGCTGATCCCTGAGGGTAGTCCTTGAAGCAGCCGGTTTTGGGTAACAGTCAAGTCTGGTAAGGTGGTAATGTCATCGAAAATCAAGACCCGACCTCCCCGCAGCGCGTCTAAGTGCCCATCGAGTACCGCACCCATGTCGTCGAATGGAACGTGTATGCCTGACGCCAGGCTACTCTCACCGGTAGATCGGGCAGCATAAATAATTATCTCACGAGTTTCCAAGTCAAATAGCGAGACGTGGGCTTCCTGACAAGCCAGAATGCCCATTACACGATGCAAAACTGCATCGGCTATTTCATCCAGGGAACGGGCTGCAAGGATAGCCAGGTCGATGGTGTGCAGCGTCTCCAGGCGCAGCGTGTAGCGTTGCAACGCTTCTTCGGCTCGCTTGCGCTCGGTAATGTCGACCAGGGCGCACAGGGTCGATATGAATTCTCCATCAGGCCTGAAGCGCGACGTACTGGACCCGGCAAAGGTCACTATACGCCCATTTTTAGCTATCCAGCGCACTTCATATTCCCGATTGTGACCTTCGGTCAAATCCTGTATGACTTGCTGCATCTTGGGCCGATCCTCGGCGACATACAGTCCGTCAAACACATTCCGACCGCGCAGTTCCGACGGCGAGTAACCCAATGCCTGTTCCACATAGCTGTTGATATCGAGGATGATTCCATGTCTGTCGGTCATCAGGATGATACTGTGCACCGTTTCAAACATGCCGCGAAATTTGGCCTCGCTGTCTTGCAGCGCCTGCTCGGCGCGCTTCCGTTCAGTGATGTCTCGAATATTGACGACGATTGCCCCCACGCTTGAGTCAGCCAGCAAATTATGCAAGACACGTTCAATCCACAGCCAGGAGCCATCTTTATGTCGTCCACGAGCCTGACCCCTGACAATCCTGTCTGGCTGTTCAAGGAGTCCGGACCATTCAGCCCTGACCTGCTCCATCTCGTCGGGATGAATCCACTCAAACCGATTTTGCCCCACGATTTCCTGAGCGCTATAGCCGTTTATCCGGCTGATCGAAGGGCTGGCGTAGAGCGTGGTGCCGTCGGCGCTGTAGAGCAAGATCGCATCCAGGCTGTTTTCAATGAGCGCCCGGAAGCGTGCTTCGCTCCGCCGCAGTGTTTCCTCCGCCCGTTTTCGCTCCGTGACATCCAGAGCAACGCCAATACAACCGAAAATCTGCGCCTGATCGTCGAGCAGCGGCTCGACGTAGGCTTCATAGATGCGGCCTGCCCACGCGAGTTCATAAGCTCGAGACTGACCCTGCAGGGCCTGTCGATGGCTCTGGATTGCCGGGAATTGTGGATCGGTCGTGTGCAAGATTTCAAGCACACTCTGCCCAACCAACTGATTGGGCTGCAGGTTGCGCGATTGAAACCCTTTTCCCAAATTTGAGGTAAAGCGCAGATCGGTATCCGTTGTCCACAGCAACATCGGCAGTTGGTTGATGACCAGCCGCAGGCGCGCCTCGCTGTCGCGCAGCGCCCGCTCATCCTGGAGGCGGGCATCCAACATTTCATTAAACTCGGCAGCTACCTGGGCAACCTCCACCGGCCCTCCGATTGGCGCGCGTGCCTGAAAAATTCCCCCTGCCACGGCCCGCGCCGTCACTGCCAACGCCCTGATCGGCTGCGTAATATGGCGACTGATCAGAAACGCGCCTGCCAGGACAGCCAGCGTAATAGCCAGCGCCAGCAAACCGTTGCGCAAGAGTCCTGCGCGCACATCGGCCAGGACAGCATCAGTAGGAATCCCCGCGTAGACATGCCATCTGTCTGCTTCGATGGTCGTGAAGCCGTAGATTCTGTCCAGCCCATCGATGCCCGGTGCCTGCGCCTGTCCGCTCGCCTGGCTCAGAACGGTGTCCACAATCTCTGTGCTGCGCACGTCTTTGCCTACCAATGATTCCGGCTGCGGCGAGCGGGCAATGATTGTCCCGGCGTCATCGACAATCGTGATCGCGGAGCCTGGGACGAGCGTTACTGCATCCAACACAAACTGGTAACGTACCAGGTCAATGGCTAGCGCAAGAACGCCGACAACCCGCCCCTGGTCATCGTCAAGTGGAAAGCCCAATGCCACGCTCCACTTCCCTGTACTGCGACCAATAAGCGGTTCACTGACGGTAAACTTATTGTCACGCAGCACGTTTTGAAACCACTGTCTATCGGCCACGACTTCAGGATACCCGGCTAGCGGCTGCGCCGTCGAATATAGCGTCCGTCCTGAGAGATCGACCACGAAGAGATTCGCATATTGGGCCGGTAAATTGCGGAATTCGCGCTGGAACGAATTGCATATCTCCGAGTCTACCACGTAGGGAAGCGCTGCTGGCGCAAGTTGCGCCAGCAGCGCTTTCGAGTCAAGGAGGAATTGTTCGGTGCTGCCCGCCGCGATCTCCGCAAGATTGAGGGTCGAATTGCCTGCGCTGTTCACGGCGATGCGCGCCTGGTCGTATTCAGTAAACACGACCAGGCCAATATATGGCAGTGCAACGGCCAGTACGAGACACAGTAACTGGATACGAATTGGCCAACGTCCCCTTACACTGGGCAGCCACGAGGAGGCGTAAGGAATGTGGTTCAGTTGGAATTTTCTCAACATACTACCCTCCCCAATGTCTTGCCCGACGCCAGGCTTCAGAACCTCAGTTCAAGGTCATCTTGGGGATTTTTGCAATTCCCCAGGAAAAGGTTCATTTGAAAAATTATTCCCCAGCATACTGGGGTTCTGCTCAACAACGACTGATCGAAGTACACCTTGTTTAAGAGTTGGCTTCTAATGCCAAACAACTAGCCATTGATGAATACCTGTACCCTGACGAGCCGTTTAATGATTCGATGGCTTCAATGATCAATGGAAGCTCAACAATCCAGAATTTGGCACGAAAACATCGTCTCTTCAATTAGATTTAACAAAGATGGACTGGATCGCTGGATGTTAAGCAAAGCCCATCAAGGCGGGACCAGCTGAGAACCGGTTGTGAACTCGCTGTGGCAGTCCAAGCCAACGGCAGTCACTAGCAATCATGGGCCAGGCCAATTGCATTCCGATAGAATATCCAGCCAATACGGGTAGTTTCGCGTCGGAAATTATAGCGTCATGAGGCTATTGTATCGTCTGCGAAATGAAGGTTTTTGGGAGGCTTGGGTATATGGCTAAAGTTGTCTTATCGAGGTTGAACACATTGTTCAGTAGGTTTGGTGCCGTCAATAAAGCGAATCCGGGGAGGATTAATCATGTCACCTGATATGGTCAGCCATACCCCCCTGACACCACTCAGTTTTCTTGAGCACAGCGCTTATATATTCCGTGACAAAGTTGCCGTAACCTATGGTCGGCAGCAGTGGACCTACGCCCAGTTCACTGCCCGTGTTAACCAGTTCGCCAGCGCGCTGCGCGCCTGGGGCTTACACAAAGGCGATAGGGTCGCGTTCTTGTGTCCGAACATCCCGCCTATGCTTGAGGCACACTTTGCGGTTCCTCTGGCCGGGGGGCTGCTCGTGGCCCTTAACATTCGCCTGGCTCCCGGTGACATTCGCGCTATCTTGAACCATTCCGGGGCGCGGCTGGTGTTTGTCGATACGGAACTCTCCCACCTGGTCACACCGATCCCTGATACCCTGGAAACCGTCGAATTCATCGTCAATATTGTGGATGAACAGGCCAATACATCCAATGGCCGGTTCACTGGATCGGACTACGAGAGTTTCCTGGCGAATGGCCGACCTGCGCCGCTTGACCGGGTACTGTTCGACGAACTTGAGCCGATCGCCATCAACTACACCAGCGGTACGACCGGCAGCCCCAAAGGGGTCATGTATTCCCATCGTGGCGCTTACCTGACTTCGCTGGCAGAAACCGTTGAGCTGGGCCTGGACAGCCGCAGCGTATATCTATGGACCGTGCCTATGTTTCATTGCAACGGCTGGTGTTTTACCTGGAGCGTGGTAGCCGTCGGGGGCATGAACGTGTGTTTGCGCAAATTCGATCCTGCCCTTGTGGTGGCGCTGATCAACGAGCAGGGAGTGAGCCATTTCTGCGCGGCACCGACTGTGCTGAATATGCTGGTCAATGACCCAGCCAGCAAAGCCTTACAGCCTGGCCGCGCCGTGCGGGTTGCGACCGGCGGCGCGCCGCCGCCACCCACGTTGATTCAGGCGTTGGATGCGCTGGGCATTCAGCTTACGCATACCTATGGCCTGACCGAAACCTACGGCCCGTTCAGCGTGTGTGAGTGGCAGGCACCCTGGGACACATTGCCAATCCAGGAGCAGGCGCGCCTCAAAGCCCGGCAAGGCGTGTCCCTCATTCATGCAGGACACTTGCGTGTGGTAGACCAGGACATGAATGACGTGCCCGCTGATGGCACGACGATGGGTGAAGTAGTCATGCGCGGCAACGGCGTGATGCTCGGCTATTTCAACAATCCTGAGGCAACCTCACAGGCGTTTCGCGGTGGCTGGTTCCACAGTGGCGACCTGGGGGTGATGCATCCGGATGGTTATATCGAGCTGCGCGACCGGGCCAAGGACATCATCATCAGCGGCGGCGAGAACATCTCGACCATTGAGATCGAGCAGGTCATTGCCAGACATCCGGCAGTGCTCGAAGTCGCAGTTGTGGCTATTCCAGATCAGAAATGGGGCGAGGTGCCCAAAGCCTTTGTCGTGGCAAAGCCTGATGCCGCCGTCACGGAGGAAGAACTCATCGCCTTTTGCCGCGAACATCTGGCGCACTTCAAATGCCCCACAGCCGTCGAGTTTGGTCCGCTGCCCAAAACAGCCACCGGCAAGATACAAAAATATGTTCTGCGCCAAAAGGAATGGGTAGGCTTCCAGAAGGCTATCAATTGACCCGGCTACAAGCCAGCGTAGAATCCCACATAATCGGAGCAACAGGGGTACATGACAAGGCAATGTTCGACTACCAATTTGTCACTGCGCCATCGCTATTCCGCAGGTGTGGCAATTCAGTTATTTCAAATGGATATTTTCGGATCGCAGCGCGGTCAAATTCAATACCTAAGCCGGGTTTGTCCGGTGGAAGAAGATAGCCATCGAGCCATCTGGGCTGATTAAGCACGACATCCGGCAGACTTACATTGGGCAGACGGGGCAACTCTTGAACGGCGAAATTTGGGCAAGCCAGATTAAGGTGTAGACAGGCCGAGGTCGCTACAGGGCCAATTGGGTTGTGAACAGCGACATCAATATAGTGGGTTTCACACCAGCCGACGATTTTTTTCGCTTCCGTGATTCCGCCACAGATACATAAATCGACCCGCGCATAATCAATCAATTCTTCTTCAATGACCTGTCGGAACTGCCATTTCGAACTGTATTGTTCGCCCGCCGCGATAGGAACTGTGGTGCGATTTCGCAAATTCCGATACGACTGTGGATTTTCTACGCGCAGTGGGTCCTCTACAAAGAATGGATGATATTGGTCGATGGCGCTGCACAACCACAGCGTGTCGGCAAGGTCGAGGCGGGTATGCACATCCAAACACAACTCGATAGCATCGCCAACCGCGCCGCGTACCGCTTCGACCTGCTTGAGCGTCGTTAAGACAGCTTGGCGCGGGTTCAAGATATTGCCAGCCTGCTCTGACAAGTGCCAGCGCAGGACCTTCCAGCCTGCTTGCACGGCCTGCTGGCAACTTTCGATGAGTGCGTCGATATTGTCACCACTATTGTGCGTGTAAGTCAATACTTTATCGCGCACGCGGCCCCCCAAGAGTTCGTAGACGGGAACCCCAAGGGCTTTCCCTTTGATGTCCCACAGCGCGATGTCAATGGCGGAAATGGCAGCCGTCAGGATGCTGTCTGCTGGGAAGAATCCCCCTCTAAACAACATCTGCCAGATATGTTCAATGCGAAAGGGATCCTGTCCAATGAGTAAGGGCTTAAAATGCTCAATTGCCCCCTGTACAGCCAGCTCGCGCCCGGTAATCCCCGCTTCGCCCAAACCATAAATACCGGCGTCGGTATCTACGATAACAAATAAGAACGTGCGCCATTCTTTGGCCAAATAGACGGTGACGTCGGTGATTTTCAACGGGGGACCCTTTCTGATGAAAGCAATTTGAGGATAAAGCCGGATCATTCCATGTGGGAAGATATAATCACTATAGGTTGTCATTATATCCCTGCGCTGACTGGTTGGCTCCTAGGACGTGAAATTCACAAAATGATGAGGAAGGTTGTTCCGGCGGGTTTGGGTGAAAAATCGAGCTGGATAGGGAAAGGTGTCAGGATCGCGGAAGCTCGAACGCTTGACTATACGACCCGAGGTTTGAGCTGCCGCCTTGAATCCATTCCACGCAAAGCGATTCAAATGGGCTGAGAAATTGCAACAGGGATCTTCCGTGACGAATTGCTGCCCATGGCGAAGCATCATTTAAGAAACACAATTCTGTTCTCTTCAAGACCAAAACCGGGGTTCGCTTCCTCTCGGAGCCGGGTCGTGGCCTGATGAGGTCGTGATTTGACAACCGGGTTTTGTTATGCTATCTTCTCATCTATGAATGTAACCCGCCCCAAGCGGGTTTTTCGTTTGCCACGTTGCGCGGCCCGAGTCCGGGCAAAACGGTTAATGCCAGTCACCTTAACGACACAACAGTGTCCTCAACCGGGCTTTCTGCACTTTGCCCAGCGTATTGCGCGGCAACTCATCGACAAACTCGACCCGCTTTGGTACTTTGTAATTTGCCAGGTGTTTGCGGCAATAGCCGATGATGTCCTCAGGAGTGACGTTCTGACCCGTTTTGAGGACAATGACCGCGACGACCTGCTCGCCCCATTCAGCATTCTGACAACCGATGACCGCGCTAGCCGCCACCGCCAGATGATCAGCCAGCACCAGCTCCACTTCGGGCGGATAGACGTTCAAGCCGCCTGTAATGATCAGGTCCTTTAGGCGACCTTTGAGCGTGAAATAGCCATCGCTTTCACGCAGTGCCAGATCGCCGGTTTTCAACCAGCCATCGCCGGTGAACGCTTGCGCCGTTTGTTCGGGCTTGCGCCAGTAGCCTTTGAACACATGTGGCCCGCGAATGTGCAGCTCGCCCACTTCGCCGTCGGGCACGACCTCAAGGGTTTCGGGATTGACCATGCGGGCTTCGACACCGGGCAGGGGCAGTCCCACTGAGCCGACGCGCCGCTCACCCTGGAGCGGATTGGACAGGTTCATGCCCGTTTCGGTCATGCCGTAGCGTTCAAGTAGGGTGTGGCCGAAGACCTCCTTGAAGCGCGCAAAGACATCATCAGGCAGCCGATCCGATCCCGACGTTATTAGCCGAACGCAGCGCAAGTCGTACGCTGTCGCGTCCGGGAAGTCGACCAGGCGCTTGTGGATGGTGGGCACGGCCATGAACACTGTGCAACCTTGTTCGACCAGCGTGTCCAACACCAGTTTTGGCTCAAATCTGGGCAGCAAGGTTGTCGTCGCACCCGCATTCAATGCGCCGTGCAGCGCCACCACCAGGCCGTGAACGTGAAACAAAGGCAGCACATGCAGCAGGTTATCGTCGTCCCGCCAGCCCCAGGCCGACTGCAAAGCGTCGATATTGGCGGTCAGGTTGCCATGCGTAATCTCGGCCCCTTTCGGATAGCCCGTCGTCCCACTGGTGTACAGCATCAGCGCGGTGGACATGCGGTCCGTCGGAAAATCTGGCAAGTCGGCCTGGCTGACCTGGATATCGGCCAGCAGCGAGGCAAAATGAGCCGCCGGGTCGTGGTTCAGATAAAGCCTGGTCTCCAAAGCTGGAAGGCCAGCCGCAATCCCCTCTACCCTATCTTTGTTGGCGGCATCGGCAAACAATACTTTGGACTGTGAATCATGCAGGAAGTAGCGCAGCTCAGGTTCGACGTAAGCCGGGTTGAGCGGCAGGCTAATCGCATTCAAGCGCATGACGGCCAGGTGCAGATAAATGAAAGGCAGGCAGCGGGGCAACTGCAGAGCGACCCGATCGCCCGGCTCAACCCCCAGCGACTGCAAATAGCCTATCGTCTTTTGGAGCGTGGTCTCAAGCTGACCATAAGTCAGCGTATCACACCGGTCGGGCTGGACATACACGATGGCCGGCTTGTCGCCGTAAATTTCGCAATTCCGCTTGAGTTGATCCAAAAAAAGCATCTGCTTCTCCCCGGTGAACCGGCCCATACCACGTTGATTCTCGAACTCAGCGGCCCAAGGGGGTGTTAGCAACCTTGCGCGCGATGGCATTTAGCCACACCTCATTTCGACCCGGTCGACTATCGGCATTCGTCCAGACAGTGTCCAATGCTAACGATTTATCGGATTGGAGTAGACGAGTCAGGCGCGCTTCGTTCATATCGGTAAATTGCCGCCCATCCTCGGCAATACGCTGCCCATCGCCGTATTTGAACGAAAGATACAGCACCCCACCAGATTTGAGCGCGTTCGCGCAGCGGACGAGGACGCCGGCCAGCTCATCCAATGGAATGTGGAGCAGCGAAGCACACGCCCAGACTCCATCAAATTCATTGTGGAACGCCATTTCCTGAAAGGTCATCTTCCGCACCGGCAGGCCGGGATAGGCGGATGCGATATTGACCAGAGTCTGTGAAGCATCAAAGGCCGTAACCTGGTAGCCCCGTTCCAGAAATGCTTTCGTATCCCGACCAGAACCACAGCCAGCATCGAGAATGTGTCCGTGGGCGCGCATCTGTGCCAGAAAAGGTTTATAGAAGCCTGACATGTCCAGCGGTTGTGTTTGTGCGGCAAATTTGGCTCCGTTACGTTCATAAAAATCGAGTGTCATTAGAAAATCGCCTCCGCCACTTCCTCACATGCCCATTCATGAACCAAAAAGCCACTCGCAGCCCGGTATTGTTCTAACAGGAATTTTCGCCTTTTATCAGGTGTAATGCCTGTCTGGGCTTCCAGTGTTTCGTGCAAGGGGTGGCGACTTTCAATATAAAACTCATTGGGTTTGCACCACCGCACAAAATAGCGTTTGAAGGCCGGTAGGAGCGATGATTTCTCACCTGAACCGTTACATCTGCCGCACGCCAAAACCAGGTTCCAGATGCCATCAATGCTACTGAATTGGCCCGGAGCCAGGTTTATCAACGTGTGGGGTAGAAAATGATCGACCTGTGCTAAATCATTCGATCCGGCAACCACGGAAATATCTCGAAAGCAGTAGAAGCATTTGCCTTTCTGGTAGCCGTTTAGAGCATCTCGTGATGACGTAACAGCGATCCGTCGATTTGAAGCGTCCTTTACAACCAGAAAGTTGTTTGTGTTATCGTGCGAAACCACCAGCAGGTTCTGAGAAATTCTCAACGCCCACGCCGTTTCAACCAGTCGCCAGCGCGCTTCCAATTCTCCCGGTAGGTTTTCAACCTGAAATGCGTTTGACAATTGCAAAAGTTGGTCGGTTAAAGTAATCCCCCTGGTCGATGCTTTTCTGTCATCTGTAAAGAAACGAATTGGGATGTCGTCGCGATTTACGACGTGGAAAGCATCGATGACGTTCACAAAACCGTAGCGGACAGTGGCCGCGATGAGATCGTCATACGAGATTTGCCCATCGACAAAGCGCTGGCAGTGCTGGATAAACGTGCTGTTGGCAGCAGTCATCTGTTTGTTGCCGCTCTTCAAGTGTTCAACGATGTTCGCGGCAAATGGCACGGCAAATTCGTCAAGAGACACAAACGATTTACCCGCACGAGCAAAATCTAAAAGGGATTTGCCGAGCGCAAATTTATAGCTGGCTGAATTTCTCCCGAGCAAAATGATTGCTCGCCAATACGTTTCCAAACCCGGGGAAGATTCTTGGAGAAATGACACAGTAACTATTCTATCCAATAGCCAACCTGAACATTGATTTCATTATAGGCTTGCGTATAGCGTCAAACAATCGGTAGCGAAGTAAGCGTAGCGGATATAAATGCGCCCGCCTATTTCGTGCAATTCTATTTTGGTACTGGGTACCCGGTAAAGGATGATCCATACTTAGGAGGGCACGTCGTCTGCTGGACGTGACGATCAGCCAGGTCATCGGCGTGCGATGCCATCGCGGGAGCCGGTGCGACCGAAATCCCGCCGCCTGTGGGTTATACCCAAGTCAGAAGGTGCTGAACTAAAATCTGCAGTGCTCCACGATAGACTGTCCAGGCGGTTCGCGAGGTAGTGATTGGTTGCGGTTGCTGCAAGCACCCCACCGGGTGGCTGTGGTCAGTAGCGTACAATACTCGGGTATTTCAAAGGGAGGACGTGATCATGCGCAGAAGGTCGGGTACTAGCGTGGACAGCCACTTTGAGGGCAAAGTCCCTCACCTGAAAGCCAACTACCAGCGCCTGTTGGAGGTACTGCACCACCTTGGCCCCTTCCAGGAAACTGCCAAACAAGCGTCCATTCACCTGCAAAAGCAGACCGTCTTTGCCGATGTCCAGTTGCGCAAAGGTTACTTCAATCTCGAATTCAAGACGGACTACCCTATCGATGATCCACGGATCACCAAACATTTACAGCTGTCGGCTCACCGCTTCGCCCATACCGTCAGGATTACAGTGCCGACCGACATCGACACACAGCTCGTAGCATGGCTCACAGATGCCTATCATCTTAGCAAGTGACTTCAGCAGATGAGTGTAGAGGTTGCAGCCTGATGGCGAGTGAACCGGGCGCATGAGTACGATCCAAGATAAAGATGTTTCCCATGCTTTCTATAGCACAGCGGCGCAAAGTGGAAAACACCCACTAGCCTTTGTCAGGCGACTGGTTCAGCAGACCTTGCGCCTGGCATTCGGGGCGCTGGCTGTGTGCATCCTCGTCAACGTACCGCCAGCTTCTTCGCTGGAATTACCACAAGAGCAGGGAGTCGTTTTGCCCAAACCGACCGGCCCTTATGCCGTTGGCCGCGTTGGAGAAGATTGGGTGGATACGTCCCGTCAGGAAAGCCTTGGCCCAGGCACAACGGCCCGGCGCGAGTTATTGGTGTGGTTGTGGTATCCCGCTGCACCAGCACCCACTGCCCCACCCGCCGATTACCTTCCCGGCAGTTGGCGACAGGCGCGAGAACAAGCGATGGGTGTAGGCGCGACCCTGGTAACGCCTCGCTCAGGTTCACGTCCGTGCCGTGGGAGATGCGCCGCTTGCCCAGGCGCAACGCCCTTTCCCGGTCCTAATCATGCAGCCCGGCCTGGGACCCATCGCCACCGATTACACCACTCTGGCCGAAGACTTAGCCAGTCACGGCTACGTGGTCGTAGCCAGCACGCCGACGTACAGTGCCAGTGTGGTCGTGTTTCCAGATGGTCGTGTAGCGAGAAGCTCGGCCAGTGGTACCATTGCCGATGATGCTGCCCCGGACGCAGCCAAAATCATTCTCGACAGGCTGCTGACAGTGTGGGCCGGGGATAATGTCTTCATCACGAACCAGTTGGAGAAGCTCAACCGCGCGGGTCCGTCAGGTAGGTTCACGGGCAAGCTTGATTTGCAAGCGATAGGCGTCTGGGGACATTCGTTTGGTGGGGCGAGCGCGGCCCAAACGTGCCGATTGGATAATCGTTGCAAGGCTGGTGCCGATCTGGATGGCACACTTTATGGGGATGTAGTGCGCGTTGGATTGCATCAGCCTTTTATGTTCATCTGGAGCGAACCGAAGGATCAGACCGATACCCGCTGGCAACAATCCATGCGAGATGCACAGCAGCTCTATGATCGGCTGCGAAATGGAGGTTATCAGCTCACGATTCGAGGCACAGCTCACTTCAACTTTTCCGATTATGCTGTGCTGTACGAACCGATAGTCAAGCTGATCGGCGGGCTGGGTCCAATTGATGGGCAGCGTGGGTTGCAAATAACGAGCGATTACCTAAACGCATTCTTCGCCAAGTATTTAAAGGGGGCGGATTCGCCCCTTCTAACAGGCCCATCGCCCGAATATCCAGAAGTCCAGTTCCGGTCACGCTGAACCGCCAATAGCTAGGCCCGGCGCATCGAACCAGGCATTCGCTACCCTGCCTTCTGTCGCTGCTAAACCCTGATACAACGTCTATCCAGTTGCCTGCACAATGTGAGCGAACCATATCGCTGATAAGCTCACCAAAGAAGATGCCGGTTTTTGAATTTGTGGGATCGTCGTCATCTCAGTAGGATCTAGAGCGTTACGCCTTCCCCAACGGATATGAAGTTCATCATGACCATGCTATCGGAAAGCGCCTATTGTCCCTTCCCTGAAGGTTCGGAGACGAAGATTTGTTGCCTCTTGAATGGTCTCTGGCAGGTGTCCGGGGCACATGGCGCTATCGATCCGGCCAGGGCGCTGCCGGACATGCTGGCTTACCACGACGCGGGTTTCACCACCTGGGACCTGGCTGATCACTATGGCCCGGCTGAGGACTTCATCGGCGCATTCCGGCGGCTGCTCGAAGAACAGCGTGGCGAGGCTGACCTCAAGCAGGTCCGGGCCTTTACAAAGTGGGTGCCACGGCCTGGACCCATGACCCGCCAAATTGTCGAGCAAGCAGTTGATACTTCCCGTCGCCGCATGGCGATGTCCAGTTTGGACCTGCTGCAGTTTCACTGGTGGGATTACCAGGATCCCCTCTATCTGGACGCACTCCAGCACCTGGCCGATCTGCGCGTGCAGGGCAAACTGAAGCACCTGGGGCTAACCAACTTCGACACCGAGCATCTGGCGGTGATCGCCGAGCAGGGCATCCGGGTTGTCTCCAACCAGGTCCAGTTCTCGATCATCGACCGCCGACCCGAGCGTGAGATGATCCCCTTTTGCCAGCAGCACGGCATCAGCTTGCTGACCTACGGCACTTACTGCGGCGGTCTGCTCTCCGAAAAGTACCTCGGCCAGCTTGAACCCGGTTACGGCACCCTGAATACGGCCAGCCTGCGCAAATATAAACAGATGATCGATGCGTGGGGCGGCTGGGCATTGTTCCAGGAACTGCTGGCGGCACTCAAGTCCATCGCCGACAAGCACGCCATCAGCATCGCCAATGTCGCCGTCCGGTATATTCTGGACAAACCCTCCGTGGCCGGTGTTATCGCCGGGGTGCGGCTGGGCCTATCCGAGCATCGCGCCGACAACGCGCGGGTATTTGGCCTGACTCTGGATACCGAGGACCTGGACCGGATTCGCGCCGTGACGAACCGGTCGCGTGACTTATTCCACAGCATTGGAGACTGCGGAGCCGAGTACCGGCGCTAAGCGGTAGAAAAAGACCATCTTCTGCAGGCTGTTTCGATTGATTTCGGTCGCAATCTCGACGCGATCTCCTTGATCACTCGATAACGGCTCCATAAGAACCCGAGTTTGTACTCTGTGTTGGCTTTATCAGAGAGCCGCTCAATATTGCATCTACAAAACATCAATGGCTATCTCGGAGACTTGCAGCGCCTGTCGGGAAGCACCGTAGAGCGCTAACGGCGCTGCCGGGCATCTATTTTGCCCTGTACCGTTGAAAAACCCCATCGGAGTGTATTGGCAGGTCGGGTGGCTGCAGTGTTGCGCAGATATTAGTCCAGATGGGTACGGAAGGTCGGTCGTTATCTGAAGAGTGGGGAATGGAAACACGGCTTGCCGCGATTGTTTCTGATCATTGACCGACTCTGCGTCGTGTTCCGACGGCGGGGCTAAACCGATGGCATCAATCGAGTGAATAATCGGAAAAACGCCGTAAGAGGAGACATACGGGCCGTCCTGCAAAATTTGACGGGGTTTTCAACAGGCGCTACACTCTTGTTCATAAATGTCCTCCAGGGGACATTTTTTGTTTTCCGCGTCCTCACTCTCCCACAACCAAACGGCTCAGGGGTAGGTTTGGCCTTATGGCGCAGATTTGCTTGCTCCTGCATCAACATCGATAGGGCGCGAAGGCCCACTGGCCCACTACGCTGCCTCGCGATAGTAGTCATGGATAATGCCACCCAAGACATCCCGACAGTGAATGTTTCCCTCTCTTGAGGGCGAAAGGGGAATGGGCGTCTGTTGGTTAAGCCCTTGATGAGGCCGCGCGGTATTGTAATAACGCGTGTACTCGGTCAGCACGCTCCACAGATGCCGTTGGTTCAGCATGAGCACGTGATCCAGACACTCTTGGCGTACCGAGCGAACCCAGCGCTCCGCCACCGCGTTCGCCTTCGGCGCTTGGAACGGTGTGAGCACGATTTCGATGCCCTCGGAGATGAAGACGTTGTCAAATGTCGCCGAGAACTTGGTGTCGTGGTCGTGTATCAGGAAACGCATCTTCGGCGGCTGGTCAGACAGGTGCCAAACCAGTTGGCGTGCTTGTTGGGTCACCCAAGCGCTGTCGGGTGTTGGTGTACACCCCGCCAGATGTACCTGACGCGAGCCCAGCTCGATGAAAAATAGGACGTAAAGCGTCTGCAAGTCGATAGTCTCGATGGTGAAGAAATCACAGGCCAGCATTTGTGCTCGATAGTGACTCAGGAAGGTGCGCCAGGAACCACGGCCGCGCTCCGGAGCAGGCGGCAGGTGGTGTCGCCGCATCACGTTGCGTACGGTAATGCGATCAACGTCATAGCCCAGCTTGAGCAACTCGCCCTGGATTTTGTCATAACCCATGCGTGGATTTTCGCGTGCCACACGGATAATCAGGGCTTCCCGTTCTCCATCAAGCCGCGGGCACCCGCCGACGTTCGGTCGCTGGAACGTCCACTTCCGGCGCACCAGCTCTCGGTGCCATTTCAACAGGCTGTCAGGCCTGACCAACAGCACGCACTGACCCAAACAGTCGTGAAAATGCTGGGAGACGCCTTTGAGTTTGTCCGCGAGTGCGACGAGTATCAGCTTATCAGGACGTGATAACCGTGTCTTGGCGTTTGCCTTGCGCTCCAGAATACGCAACTGCTGGCGCAGGAGGGCAATTTCCAGATCCTTTTCCTGGGCGGCCACGCCTGCGGCTGCCATGATATCGAGGATGAGGCACGCGAAACTCAGCAAGAGTTGGAAGATCATCCTATTGTCGTGAACCATTTCAAGGAAGCGTACAATCCGGCTGAGGATAACACAGTTTAGGGAACGGATGCGCCAACCTCCGCACCCAGATGAGGTTTTTCAACCACACACCCTTCGTTCGTCGGTAGTGTCAGGATTCAGAACGGGATATGGAAAATAGACAAGTTATCGCGAACTGTGCCGTTTAGCGTCCGAAATCAGGCGGCATGCCCGTGCTAGCTACTTATTCGGCCCAAGGAAAAAGTGGCTACCAAAAGGTTCCTTCTGTCGAGAGTCGAACGGCGTGATCATCGGAAAACGTTCTCGAATGTAATTTGTAGCCATTACGGCCTGCATCAAGCCACGCGATCGGGTTTCTCGGACGGTGGAATGCCGTCCCGACGGCAGGGTTCAGTCCTGAGAAAGCGTCGGTTTCTCCTCTGGTCGAATGCTGTGTGTTCAGCGGGGATCGGTAGCCAGTACGGGTGTAAAAAATCCGTAGTGTAGGTGAGGAATTCGGCCAGCACAGCCGTTACTTTAATGGGCTATCTCATGTGGGCTTTTCCGAGTGGCTATAGCTCAATCACCTGCAGCGCACCTCAGAAAAGCCCTCCGATGGCACGTCCCAATTTTACGGATTTATTGGTGCGGTATTAGCGTCGATAGAGAGCAAGAACTTGACCAGCTTTGCCCGGTCGGCAGGGTTGGTCAATCCGTCCACGCCGCCAGTCCCCGCAGAGCGATGGGCAATAAATTTGTCACCCAATGCTTCATCAAGCGAACTCGCAGCCCCGTTGTGAAAGTACGGTGGAAAGGCAAAGACACTGATCAGAGACGGAGGTACAAAACCATCCGCGCCAAGCGGCGCAGCGCCTGTCGCCCGTACTTCATTCTTGGCTTTAGGATCAAAAGTGCCCACATTCGTCAACTGCGCGAAGATCTCGCCGTTCTTGACCTGTCCCAGGTCAGTGATCGGCCCGCCAAGCGTACTCTTAGACCACTTCGGCCCGCCGTGACAGGATTGGCAATTATTCTGGGTAAATAACTGCCGTCCGGCGGCGATGTCGGGATCATCACTTTTCTCCAGTGGAGAGATCGGTGCGCGGATAGTCTTTTCGTAGGCAACGATGGCATCCCAGGCATTGACCAGCGAACCCGACGCTGTACGGAATTTCAATTGCGGGCGCGTCGAATTGGGCACAGCTAATGCCACCTTCGGTGCTGCGCCGACCGTCAGACCGCCAATGTTGGCGGTATCTTCGAGCGCCGTACCATCCTGTTTGAAGAGCAAACCTTTACCACCTGATACGCCGCGTATGTTGAGTTCAAAATCTTGTTCTTCATCGAATATGCCTGACCAGTTGAGGGCGCGCATGGTACCGCCCGCAAAATCCTGGTGCTGCGAAAGCGTGCGGCGTGGGCCGGAGCCGAAAATCCAGATCACGTTGTCGGCCAGGCCCCAGGGATGGCACGCCGCGCACGCGCCCCATCCGTTCTGGGACATATTGCCGCTTGAATTCTCAAATTCGCCAATCGCCCCATTGTAGAGTTCGCGCCCGGCCCAGACTAATTCGTCGGGCGATCCAGCCGTAGGGAGCGCGGATGAACGGAGTGTACCCAGCACCTGTTCAGGCGAGCGGGTGAGGTCGATGACCGTGACATCGTGGGATATAGCATTATAGACATACGCGCGGGAATCGGCGCTGTTTATGACGATGCCACGTGGATTGCGCCCGACGGGAATATCCGCCACGCGTTTATCCGCCGGATTAGTCTGCACGCTTGGCGCGCCGGTCTGCGGATCGACAGCAATCTTGACGACGATGTTACTGGCCGCGCTGACGACGTAGCCAATGTTTTCCTTGTTTTTGAAGGCGATAGCCCAGGGCACGGACGGGAAAACTTCACGAGTGCCCTGTGGTTGTCCAGCGACGGCTTTATGCATGTTCATGGTCAGCCCGGCATCCTGATTGGTACCCGTATTGACGACGTGTACCAACGCCTGCGTATTCACATTGAATTTGGTTGGGCCGTTGGGCGATGCGCCGGTATTGGGCAGATAGGCAAAACCATTCTTGATGGCGATGGCCTGGAGTTGATTCGGGTAAGCGCCCGTCGTGAAGGTTGCTTTCAACGAGCCATCGGCATCTTTTTCTTTAGAAGTCTGTCTGGCAATCGCGTCGCCGGTGGCTTTGAAGCCAGTATCGGCCTGATTTTTGAGTACAATCTGCCCGCCAATGCTATCGCTGCCTGTCGAAAGGCGCGTCACGAGCGCCGTTTTAGCGTCGTCCTCGCCATCGAGTTTATTGTTGGTTGCAAACGAATAAAAATGCGTGATGTAAACCGTCTCGTCGGTATCATCGGCGTTGCCATTATTGGTAATGGCAATACCGCGCGGTTCTGCACCGACCGCGGGTCCAATACCGGAAATAGTTTTGACCAGGGTGTTCTTATCACCATCAATGACACTCACTGAATTGGAACGGGCATTGGTAACGTATACTTTGTGACCATTTGGTGTGACGGCGATGCCATACGGTTCTGTGCCGACACTTAAGGTAGTGATCACACTGGCGGGTGGATTGTCGCCGCGTTTCACGCCGAGGATGGAGACAGTGCCGTCAACGGTATTGGCGACGTAGACTTTGGATCCATCCGGCGAGACCGCTACCCCATTCGGTTCCTTACCAACGGGTAGTTCCGCGAGCTTCTGATTCGCATCAGCACCGACATCGAATAGCGTCACACTGTTGTTGTCGGTATTGGCAACCGCCAACAGCGAATCGTCAGCACTCAAGGCAAGCGGCCCAGATCTGGTTGGCCCAGTAAAGAGAGTCGCAGCCGCGTGCGACACATGGACTGGCACGCTGAACAGCGCCGCCACCACCACGATCAGCAAGACTGACCTGAGTATCCCTCTAATTGGAAATAAGGCTTGGGCGTTCACGATTTCTCCTTTCCAGGAAACGACACATAGCGGTTAATTGTGTTACGATTAGTCATTTAACAGCTTGTCCGCGACTGAATCGGCGACCAGGTCTCGTCTTTGCGTTGCCCTACGCTGCTTAACTCGCTGCCCGACGATCAGGACCGCGATCACCGTGCCAATTCCGACCAATAGTGCCCCTGTTGCCTGGAAATTTTGCTGTTCTTGAACTTGAGGCGTGATAACCGTCAGGTTCAGTGGCACACCTGCCGCTAACGATTGTTGCAGCAAATAGCGATGATAAGTTTTCCCCTGTTCGTCGACCGGCGTCCCGTTGGAAAACCGACTATCCTGGATACTCAAGCCGCTGCCATCGGCCAGGTAAATATCTACCGCGTTGACACGGTAGCGCGTTGGGAGGAGTAGTAAGAGTGGATCGCTGTAGGGGATGGGCAGCAAATAGGAAAATCGTAATGGAATCTGGTCGCCTGGATAGCAGGGGATAATTCCCTGGATGTCTGGCCCATTATCGCTTGAGCTACCCCTACCAACAACATAACGTTGTGCGAGGTTTGGATCCAGAACGACCTGGCGTACCGTGTTGGGCAAGAGTACCTCAAATGAGAGGCGGCTGCCGTCGGCAGCACCGGACACCGTGCGTTTTTCCAGGAAAACCCGGTCGCTGATATTACGGAAATTAAGTGTCTGGCTGACAAACAACTTATTGGGGTCCGTCAGGTCGAGATAAACTTGCTCGTCTTCGACCTGGATTACTCCCGAATCGGTTGTGGACTCGAAAACGGTGAACGAAAGAGAGAGGTCGGATCCGTCACTGGGTTGCAACTGAATTTGATCGCTGATCTGCAACAGCCCGCTGTATTGCGTCATCACCACGTAATAAAATCCGTTTTGGCGGGGTACATCCGTGAAGGTAAACGAGCCATCATCGCCAGTTTGAGTCGTAAGCTGTTGCACGTCACGCGGCGTGTCCTGGCTGGCATCCAGGATGCGCAATGTCAGGGGCGTTCCTGCAGGGATATGAAAACCAGCCGTGCCATCAACTGCGATGCCGTGAACGGTAATCGTCCCGCTACTTGCCGCTACTGTCCACGAACTGCCACCAGCAAACAGGCCGATCCAACAAAACAAGCTAACGATCAGCCATAGACAACGCAGCGCTTTGACCTGTGTTGCGACCACTCCATCAAACTCCTATAACCTCTAATAACCCAATTTAGCTTTGGCAGCAAGTGCAAAATCATATTAGCATACTTAAATGTTTTGAGAAAAGGTGTGATGTGAAGTTATGTGGCCGGGTTCCAGCGCTAATGGGTCAGTTTTATCGAAGAGCGCCGTTCTCGACCCAGGAATTTCCCCAATCGTGACAAAAACACTGTCCGCCTCACGAAAATGAGCGTTCCCAGGTCCAAATTCCGGGGCACAGTACAATGGACGATGATGGGCGCACTTTGAGCGCAGCAGCTACATGAGGATTCTATGCCTGATCTACCTGATCTCGCGGTTCAGTTTCTCGGCTTCGTCGCCCTATGCGTCGGCGTGGGCTGGGGCTACTGGCATTGGTTGCATTCTCGCCCGGCGCTGGGTAGTCATAATAAGCTGCTGCTAATATTGTTCGTCGGCACGCTGGTCGGCGGACTCATCGGCAGTACGGGCTGGTGGATACGCGATCCGCGCAGCTTCTCGTGGTTATTGCCCCCACTGGCGAGCCGAATGTTGGCCGCCGCCGGCTGGTCGTTCGCGTTCGCCGCTTTCTCGGCACTGCAACATCCGGTCTATCGGCGCGTCCGTTTGGCGCTGTGGATGCTAACGACGTATTTTGTCCCGCTAGCGTTCGCTATCGTGTTCTTTCATATGAATCGCTTCAACTTTGCCGCGCCAATTACCTACGTTTTCTTTATTATCGTGACGGTGATCACTGTCCTGGCGTTGTGGTTTCTTTTCCGCCAACCTCGAATCGACGCAGGAGAGCCAAAAGATACAGCACCCGCCAATGTGCTGACCCGTTCATGGCTGATCGTGGTTGCTGCGGTGATGGCCGTGTGGGGCGCGGCGCTGTTCCTCACCGATGCTGGACCGTCCGATCTCATCTGGGTGTGGCCGGGCGACCTTTTGTCCAGCCGCCTGATCAGCGTCATGCTGCTAACTATCGCCGTCGGCGCGCTGTACGGTGCAGGCTTTGCCGACACCGCGCAGATTATGCTCTGCATACTCATCATCTACGGTGCAGGTGTAACTGTCGCTAACTTATGGAATGCACTCTCCAACAGGCCGATTAAAGTGTCCTACGTCACGGTCTTCGCAGTCATAGCATTCGTGTCGGCAGCGCTGCTGATCAGGACTCGACGGGATCGTAAAGAAGGCATTACTCGGTAATTGTTCACCCTCAAGTGTAGGCTTCTCAACGCGAGGGTGAACAGTTAACCGGAAAATCGCAAAGGGCGGAATATTAGATGACTTGCCATGCTGCACGCGCTTGGTCGCAAAGTCAACTGCCTTTTCTTGCCCGTACCGTAGAAAAATTCAGGAGCACTGACTTCTGGGGCTTCAGCCAGAGATAAGCAAGCTACAATCCATCGGCATCGAAGGTGTGCGATAGGAATGGATGGGTTATGGTTTGGTATGCAGTCAGTGTGCTCCTGACGCTGCTCTTGGATGTGTTTTCCGGGCGTTCCCATCAAGCGGACAAAGACCTGGAAATCCTGGTGCTCAAGCAGCAACTGCGCATCCTGGAGCGCAAGCTGGGTCACCAGCCGCGGATCAGCCGCTGGGAAAAGTGCTTGTTGGCGGTGATCGCAGTTGAGCTGCTACACCAGACGGGTAAGGCGCGTCAGCACCTGGCAAGTCTACTCCTGTTCAAGCCGGAAACAGTGCTCAAATGGCATCAAGCCTTGGTTCGACGCAAATGGACATTTCAGCAACCCCGGCGTGTGGGCAGACCCGTGACTGACACCGACCTGCGTGCCCTGGTCATTCGTTTGGCCCAGGAGAACGAGTGGGGCTACGACAAGATCACAGGTGAACTACAGAAGCTGGGCTATACGCTGCACAGAACCACCGTGAAGAATAGCTTGAAACAGGCTGGCATTCTCCCTGCGCCAGAACGCAGAAGAAGCCTGAACTGGCGGACCTTCCTCAATCACTACAAGCAACAAATGCTTGCTTGCGATTTCTTCACCGTGGAAACGCTTGGGCTGCACACGCTGTACGTGCTCTTTTTCATCGAAGTCGGCAGCCGACGTGTCCATCTGGCTGGTTGTAGCAGTAACCCTACCTCGGCCTGGGTCACTCAACAGGCCCGCCAGTTATGCTGGTCGTTGGACGAGCAAACTCTGCCCATTCGGTTTCTTATCCATGATCGGGACACCAAGTTCACTGCTGCCTTCGATACTGTTTTTCAGTCAGCGGGAATCGAAGGGATCTACACGCCATATCGGACACCGAATGCGAATGCCTATGCTGAGCGCTGGGTTCGTTCCGTTCGAGAAGAATGTTTGGATCGTCTACTGATCGTGAATGAACGACATCTACTTCGGACGTTGCAGGCCTACGTCGCTTACTACAACACGCGACGACCGCATCAGGGGCTGGAGCAGCAGTGTCCCATCCCAGTAGAACCTGTTCCACGCGCCGGTTCCGTTCAGCGACACGACATACTCGGCGGCATTCTGCACGATTATTATCGCCAAGCAGCGTGAGCGCATTTGGCACCAAGACGCCAAAAACGCAGCCCCTTAATTTGTCTGCGGTACGCGTTTCTTGAATCGCCTACTTTTTCTTCTTGGCTGCTGCTGGGGCTTTCTTTGTCGGCTTTTTAGCAGCCGCCTTCTTGCCGCTCACCACGCTTTTCAAGGTACTGCCCGCACTGAACGCGGGCCGCTTGCCCGCCGCAATCTTAATCTTCTCCCGCGTGCGCGGATTGAAGCCGGTCCGCGCCGCCGTCTTGCGTACCTGGAACGAGCCAAACCCGGTCAGCATCACCTTATCGCCGGCTTTGAGCGCTCCGACAATCGTCTCCAGCACGGCGTTGACTGCCTTGCCAGCGTCGGCTTGTGACAGGCCAGTGGTCTTGGCGACCTTGGCGATCAGTTCGGATTTCTGCATGGTAGTAGCCCCCTCAATTGGAAAGATAGCGCCATTCGCTATCGGTTGCACCATTATACGACAACTTCAGCGCTGTGAAGCCGTTCTTGCTATCGGAATTTGGGGATTTTTACAAGACGCCGGGTAGGTTAGGGGTGTTGCTGGCCCTTTGGTACTGCCCACGTGGGATAGGTTGACATCCTGCGGTGTTTTCCCCCGTCATGGTTACATAATACGTTTGCGCAGGAAATTCGGCTTGTCGGGTCGTTCCCTGGCGGGAAATGCTAACCAGGTAGGAACGGGAAACTTCACCGATATTGGGAGATTGTAGCCACGACAGGTATGCCATGCGCTTGGACACTTTCACGCAGAACATTTCGCCGACCTGCCTGGAACGCGGTCAAGGGTACTTTCAGTATTCGCCCTACCATGTCCACCAACCAGCCAACCTGAGAGCCACAATTCATTCACGTGCCTAATTTGTAACCACCACGACGGGCATTCGGCACACTTATTATCGCCAATCGGCATAAGCGCATTTGGCACCAAGACGCGAACAATGAAGCTGTTTTGAGTTTTTCTGCGGTACGGGGTACCGCCTCACATCTTTGGCATTCTGATGAGTTTAGAACCGGCAGTTGCAGCGTTGATCGGTGCGCTTTTGCTCGGCGAAGTCCTCGCGGCATGAGAAGTAGTCGCCATCCCAGCAGCACCGTTTTGGTAGGGCGGCGTTATGTCGCAATTACAGCCTGTCCCGAACTGCCTACGAAGATAAAACTCATCAGCCTGGTTTAACCTTTCCCAAATATTTGCTGGTATGTTTGCCATTGCGCCACACCCGCAGGTAGCCATACGGCCCGTTCAGCCGTGTGTGCGCCTTGTTAGGAATCATCTTGTGTTCGATGTAACCTCGTACTTCACCCACAGGAATCTCATCCGGCGGCAGCGTGCCCTGCCCCACGATTGCGCGGGCCTCCAGGAGCGCCTCCAGATCACGCAGCGTCTGCCGCAGGTCACGTACCTCCTCCAGGCTCAACTGGCCAAGCATGGCTTCGATGGTCTGCAATGGTGTTTTTGCCACAGTGCTTCTCCGTTAGGGTACACAGTTTGTGCAGCGGACCCTAGATTTAGGGTACAAAATCAGGTTGAGCTGTACCCTAACGCATACAGCGGTTTTTATTGTCAACAGTAGATTAATTCATCGTGTTAGGGTACATAATGGGGCAGCTGGTTACCCTAACGTTAGGGTACAACCACAGTGCCAGTCCGCAGCGATGTACCCTAACGCTTGGCAACGTCGGTTCTCAGACACACGCTGACTTCCCATCACATAGCGCCCAATGTCCTTCGCAGACCAGGCTCACCAGGTGAGTGACATCGGCATCCCCGGCCACCACAACTTCCCCCGTCTGCATATCATAAACGCGGCCTGGTCGATAGACCTGACCGCCAGCCAGGGCCATCCCTAGCAGCATCTGCTCCCTGACCCATAGCGGGTTGAAGGCAGCGCCGACAAAACGCCGCGACTGCGCCAGCTTGTCCGGGAGTGGTACAGCAGACTCA
>Ga0207111_10021_pt1 | contig 50978 bp, 44 predicted proteins | sample Alteio_BWMinHeat_71_FD_153577 | JGI IMG/M metagenome (GOLD analysis project Ga0207111, IMG submission 153577) | Enriched cells from forest soil in Barre Woods Harvard Forest LTER site, Petersham, Massachusetts, United States -... | ecosystem: Environmental > Terrestrial > Soil > Temperate forest >... | reverse complement strand
CCGTCGGCATTGATCTCGCTCACAAATGTATTAAAATTAGCGCCTTCGTGAAACGTCGGTTGAAGGGCTTTAAAGACAGGAAAGTCGCGCGATGGTGTGTCTCCGGTCACATGGGCGTTGCCCGCCGAGTCTACTGCGATACCCCAACCGTAGTCATCGCCGCTCCCACCGAGGTAGGTAGAGTAAATAAGCGCACTGCCGTCGGGACTGATCTTGGTCACAAAAGCGTCGCGTATCCCGTGATTAGTTGCCTGGATGGGATTGACGGTGGGAAAGTCGGGTGAGCCTGTGGCCCCAGTCACATAGACGCTCCCAACCGAATCCACTGCGATGCTTTGACCCACGTCGAAGTCCGAACTCCCGCCGAGGTACGTCGAGTAGACGAGCGCGCTACCGGTGGCATTGATCTTGGTTACATAGACATCGGACGAACCACCGCCATAAGTGGACTGGAGGGCATTCGCGGTAGGAAAGTCCATGGAGGTCGTGAATCCGGTCACATAAGCGTTGCCCGCCGAATCCACGGCAATGTCCAACGCGGCCTCGTCTGCACTCCCGCCCAAGTAGGTGGAGTAGGCCAGTACGGGATCGATGATTAGCGGCTGGCTGCGATCGTACGAGCCGATGCGGAAACCTACTTCGTGCTCACTCCTCATTACGTAGTGGCTCCGAATTTCCCTCTTTGTCCCATTCATCTCCTGGTAGGCAAAGGGCCTGCGCAGGCGAACATCGCCTCCCGGGCTGCTCAGCACCAGGTCGCCGGAAGCAAGGCGAAGTTTGCTCGCTCCTTCGATTCTCAGTCGAATCGTTTCAGGATCCGCTCCAGGGTGAAGCACGAAGTCGTATTCCAGTTCTCGCTGATTGCCGTAGTATACGAGATCCACGCCGGGGTAGAGGTTTGCGTAACGCACTTTTGCATATTGCCGAACGTTGGTGCGCCATTTTTCAGGATCGTTACCGATGAAGTAGTTGCTCTTACTGGATAACTCATCTTTCCCAGAGACTTTAGTTGCGGTGGCATTGGCGCCCACCAATTTCAGGCGGAGCACGGCAGATTTTTCTTCTTGTAGCGAAGCTTTCGCTCTGGGTAAGTTAGGTTCGTGCTCGGTAGCTCTGCGCAGAGTCAGAACCGCCTGGCTAGTGGTTAGAAACAGGCCATACCCCGGACCCCGCGAGACGAACTTGACCTGTGGGTCGGTTTGGCCCTGGTTGGCTTCAAAGGCGAGTGGAACCCTTCCATAGCTTTCCACGATGCTCACTCTTTGAACGGGCGTGTCGGGGTGAGTGACCGAAGCAACAGTCTTCACGCGGATTCCAGAAACGTGCCCGCCGTTATCGGCACCCGGGAGCGCGGACACGGTGGGCGCTTTCGCATAAGCCGGCCCTGCTCCATTTATTTGCGCCAGAGCAGCGAGGCTCATCAAAACCGTGAGGACTCCAAAAAACTGAAAGAGACCTCTGAGATTGTGAAGTGAGTTTTCAATTGTGCGTGAACTCCGCATGGCGATCTCCTTCTAAAATCCACGAGGATTAGACACGATCGTGTTCGTGGACTGCACCGAAGAACCGGAAGGGCTGCTCAGGCAGAATCGGCTTTCTGCGAATGACTCTGGTGAGTACGTTGCGACGTACCTCAGCACGATGCGCGCTCCTGTAGGGGTTGTCAAGAAGAGAGTCGGGACCAGAATTGTGACGTCCAGTTTTGGGCGAAGCCTATGTTCGGTTCTCTCTCCGCTTCAATTTTGCTGCTTTTACCTGGCAGCCGCGCCGTCACAAACGTCCCCAGCGGGAGTCGCAGCCACGCTGTGAATGGTGACCCGTATCAGTTTTCTGAATATCAGGATTGCACTCGTCGACTCCATCGCTGAACTTTAGAATCGAACTTCCGCCCTCGCTCGTCTGATATGTTGTAAGTTCCCCTGTCGCCCTAAAACCAATGCAGTCTGCTCAACGCCCAAGCCGGTGGATGGTAATTCTCGCCTTCGGACTCGTGTACCTGTTCTGGGGCTCGACGTACCTGGGGATTGATATCGCGGTACAAACTATTCCGCCTGCATTGATGTGCGGGCTGCGGTTCTCGGTGGCAGGACTGGTGATGCTGGCGGTGTGCGCGGCGACCGGGCACAGGATTCGGTACTCGCCGCGGCAGATCGCGTTGTCGGCGATTGTGGGATTGCTGCTGCTGATGGGTGGGAACCTGACGCTGTCGTATGCGGAGCTGACAGTGTCCTCGGGGTTATCGGCGCTGATCATCGCGATTACGCCACTATGGTTTCTGGTGCTTGATTCGCTGCTGCTGGGCGATCATCACATTTCGGGACGCGGCAAGGCTGGGCTGGCGCTGGGGATCGTCGGGCTATTCGTGCTGGTATGGCCCGACCTGCAGGCGGACAGTATGGGACGAGGGGAGCTTATCGCGTCTGTCAGTCTGATTGGCGGGTCGTTCAGTTGGGCGCTGGGTTCGGTGCTGTCGAAGAAATGGCAGTCAGGGATGGATGTATTCGGCGCTACGGCGTGGCAGGTCACAGCGGCGGGCGCGGGGAATCTGTTCTTCGCGCTCTTGAATGGCGATGTGAAACACGCTACATGGGCGCCGCGCAGTCTGGCGGCGGTGGGATATCTGATCGTTTGCGGATCGTGGATTGGCTACACCGCCTACATCTGGTTACTGGAGCATGTGCCGACTTCGAAGGTATCGACGTATGCGTACGTGAATCCTGTGGTCGCGGTTTTCCTGGGATGGCTCGTGTTGCATGAGAAGGTAGACCGGTTCATTCTGGCGGGAAGCGCGATCGTGGTGGTGTCGGTCATCCTCGTGACCAGCGCGAAGGTTAAGGAAAAGATTGTCGCAGAGCAACTGCCCGCAGTCGAAGCAGCAGGAGACTGAGGGGAACGGTAATGGTTGATTGCATTTTTTAGATTTCAGACTATTTCAGATTGAAAATTATTGAAGATTGAAGGTCTCAGACGGCAGGTTTCGGCACCAGATGTTTTCCATCTAAAATCTGAAATCTACAATCTGCAATTTTATTTGCTCGCTTCCTCGTCCTCCTCATCATCATTCACTATGTCCGCCATATGACCGGGGATGGCGAAGGTCTGCTTGTCGGAGCCCGGGGCTTCGAAACTGACTCGGATTGGGGATCGCTGCCAGACGGGCACGGGGCAGGCGGAGTCCGGGCCAGCGTCCTCGGGCAGGACTCGCAAGAGAGGCTTCTTCAGCACAGGCTTTTTGCGGTTCAGTTGGGCTACGACCGCGAACGTCTTCTTCCCATCGTCGGAAACCCCACAGTAAGCAACGTAATCGCGATGCCAGCTCGACGCCGAATACACCGCGTCAAACTCCGGCAGGTTTACCGCCGAGATGCGTCCCGTCAGCCTGTCGACCATCAGCCAGCCGCCGCACTGCCATTGCCACTTCGGTGCCGCATCCTCAGGGAGAGCATCATTCACCCGAAATACGCGGCGCACTACAAACAGTCGTTCCGTAACCTCGTGAGGCGGTCCCAGCACGTACTCCCTCACTCGGCCATCTACCACCCATGCGCGGATATTGATGCTCACCTGCTTGTCATCTCCGTTCGTACCGACCATCCACTGCACCGGCATCCATTTTCCGAAGGAGATGACGTGAGGTTTTGTGGCAGCGAGCGATGATGAGGTCAGAAAAAGGAGCAGGAGTAAGGCAGTCCAACAGTTGGTTATACGATTGCAGCCCATAGGGGGAGAGTAGGCGCAGGAGTGTGTCGGCCGCAAGGTTTGGGGTCACATTCTTGATCGAGGAGTTCCGATCCGGGAAGCGCGGGTGAGTTCAAAAAGGGAGGGTGGTGTTCGAAAACTCGACACCCGCCCCCGAAAAGTGGAAAATGGCGGTAAGCTTAGGCTAGAAAAACGATTTTCAGTATGAACAGCTTTCCCTCCTCGCGTACCCAGGGTCCCAGAGCACGGACAACTGCGGGGGGAGGAAGCGGCTTCTTATCAAACTATGGGTGATTTACTACCAAGGCGACGCGCGCCGCGGATTCTGGTGGTTGACGATCAGCCCAGCATCGCTGGACTCATGAGCCAGTTGCTGACGATTCGCGGATACAGCGTGGTCACTGCCTCGAACGCAGACCAGGCCGAGGCGGAGGTGCGGCGTCAGGCTCCCGATCTGATTCTTTCTGACGTGATGATGCCGGGCAAGTCTGGCTATGACTTGTGCCGCAGCCTGAAGGAGAATCCCGCGACGCGGCTGATTCCATTCGTACTGATTACCGGGCTAAGCGACAGCAGCGACAAGGTGCGTGGAATTGAGGCCGGCGCGGACGATTTTCTGAACAAGCCGGTGCTCGCCGAAGAGCTGATTGCGCGGGTGAAGTCGCTGCTTCGGCTGAAGGAGTTCACCGACGAACTGGAGACGGCCGATTCGGTCTTGTGCACCCTGGGGCTGATTGTGGAAGGCCGCGACCCCTATACCGAGGGGCATTGCGAGCGGCTGGCGGTGCATGCCTCCGATCTTGGGCGGCATCTGGGGATGGATGAGGATTCGATTCTTGCCCTGAAACGTGGCGGATATCTGCACGATCTGGGCAAAATCGCGGTGCCGGACGAGATTCTGAAGAAAGGGAGCGATCTCACTCCGGCGGAGTGGGAGGTCATGAAGCTCCATCCCATAACTGGGGAAAATATCTGCAAGCCTTTGCACTCGCTCCGACTGGTACTGCCGATTATTCGGCACCATCATGAGCATTCGGATGGGTCGGGATATCCTGACGGGCTCATGGCATCGGAGATTCCTGTGCTGCCGCGAGTGCTGCAAGTTGTGGACGTTTATGACGCCCTGCGGACCGCTCGGTCCTACAAAGCGGCCCTCACCCACGAAGCGGCGGCCGAGACCATGCGCGAGGAAGCCGCGCGGGGGCTGTGGGATGCGGAATTGGTGGCGGATTATTTCTCGATGCTGGAGCAGAAACGGCAGGTGGCGTAGGGCAGTTGTCAGTTGCCAGTACCAGTATGCAGTAGACAATCGGCGATAGTTAGCTTTCTTCTTCCATCCTCGACTCCGCGAATACATAGTTTCCCCGCCGTTTTTGCGGGAATTTCTGATTTTCGAAAGGCTCATCCGGCAACGTACAATGGGCAAGCCGGAACCAGAGCATCCAATCGCAACTAAGCTTCACGTTTCGAACTGAGAGCCTACTTGCCTCCTACTTACAGCATCGTCATTCCTGCTTACAACGAGAGCGCTCGCCTGGGCGCCAGCCTTGAGAAAGTTCTCACCTATGTGCGCATGCAACGATGGGATGCCGAAGTTATCGTGGTGAATGACGGGTCCCGGGACAACACCGCGGAGATCGTTTTGCACGCCATGGCGAAGGACCCCATCGTGAAACTGCTGGAGAATCCCGGCAACCGCGGCAAGGGATACAGCGTGCGCAACGGCGTGTTGAATGCCCTGGGGCGGATCATTCTGTTCACCGACGCAGACTTGTCAGCACCGATTGAAGAGGCTCCGAGACTACTGGGTGCGCTCGACGCAGGGGCTGACATTGCGATTGGCTCGCGCTGGCTGCGGGCCGAGACGCAGACGGAGCGGCAACCGCTGCATCGACAACTTTTCGGTCGCATCTTCAACCTGATGTTGCGAGTCTCTCTCGGGCTGCAGTTCGCAGATACTCAGTGCGGGTTCAAGGCATTCAAGCGGGCGGCGGCACAGGCGATCTTTCCGCTGCAGAGGATCGAGCGTTGGGGATTTGATCCGGAGATTCTGTTTCTCGCGCGCAAGTTGGGATTTAAGGTGGAGGAGGTTCCCGTTCTTTGGGGACACAGCGGTGGGGCGCGCATTAATCCCGTGATCGACGGAGCCCGCATGTTTCAGGAAATGCTGCGCGTGCGGTGGTATTCCTTGAACGGAGAGTATGACGCGGCCGGTGTGGCAGCCCGTCCTGAGGCCGCAGCACTTCGGGAGACCCCGACCAAAATCAGGAACCACTAAGGGGCGCGAAGGTCCACGCAGGAAAACCCCTCCACTACTTCATTTCCTTTACGGCTCTCACGACCCGGGTACCCATTTCGGCGGTTGAGATCTGCGGATGCGTCTTGCCCGCCAGATCGGCCGTGCGCGCGCCTTGCGACAGGACTGCCGAAACCGCCTGCTCGATGCACGACGCTTCTCGCTCCAGATGGAGCGAGTGACGTAACAACATCGCTGCCGACAAAATTGCTCCTAGCGGGTTGGCGATTCCTTTGCCTGCAATATCTGGGGCGGATCCGTGGACCGGTTCGTAGAGTCCTACCTTGCCGCCAATGCTCGCCGACGCCAGCAGGCCTAGCGACCCAACGACACCTCCTGCCTGGTCTGACAAGATGTCGCCGAACATGTTCTCGGTCAGGACGACATCGAAATCCGTGGGCCTCTGGACTAGCAGCATGGCCGCAGAGTCGACATATTGATGGCCTAGCTTCACCTCGGGATAATCTTTGCCGATGCGCGTCACTACGTCGCGCCAAAGGCGCGAGCATTCCAGGACGTTTGCTTTGTCGACCGAAAGAACTTTTTTCTTGCGCTTCATCGCGAGATCGAACGCCACGCGCGCGATGCGCTCAACCTCGTGTTCGGCATAACGCATTGTATTGACCGCAACGCGCGCACCCGGCTCTCCTTCGATGGAGCGGGGCTGGCCGAAGTAGGCTCCACCCAGCAATTCGCGGACGATCATGATGTCGGTGCCGCGGACGATCTCGGCGCGCAGCGGAGAGGAATCTTCTAGCGCGGGAAAGAAGACTGCCGGGCGCAAGTTGGCGTAGGCGCCTAGCTCACGACGGATGCGCAGCAGTCCAGCCTCGGGTCGCAGATGACCGGGATTCTTGTCGAACTCGGGACCACCCACTGCTCCCAACAGCACTGCCGATGAGGACAGACAGGCCTGCACCGTGTCGGCGGGCAAGGGATCGTTCGTGGCTTTGAGCGCGGCGCCGCCGATCAGCTTTTGCTGAAGCTGCAGTTGGTGACTGAAGCGATCTGCCACGGCCTGCAATGCAAGAACTGCTTGCTCAGTGACTTCGGGACCGATGCCATCGCCAGGAAGTACAGTGATATTTAAGAGCATTGGGAATTGAGTGATTGAGCGATTTTGTGATCGGGTGATTTTGCGAATGGTAATTCTAAGCGCTCAAGAAGAAAGCCGCCAGCCGGCGGCTCTCATCTTTCAATCAACAAATCACTCAATCCCAAAATCGCTCAATTCCCTACACTCCCCAGAGGTAGTCTTCCTGCTGGGTCTGCTCGTGTTGTGAATCCGGCTGCACGGGTAGGGGCACGCCGAATGGGTTGGTCTCTGGCGCCGGTCTGGCAGGGTCGACCGACGAAGCATTTACCACCGCTGCGTTCGTGGCCGGGACGACGGGCTCGATCAGCGGCGTCGCGGACATCGTGGGCTTGTGGGTGTCGCGTATCAGTTCGAGCAGATGATGGTCTTCGACATGTTTGATTTTGTCCGCGAGGCGGACAAAGCGGCGGTAAATATCGTCGAGCGCGCGGCGATCGAACTGATATCCAAGTTGCTCGCAGCGCATGCTGAGCGCGTGGCGCCCGGAGTGCTTGCCGAGGACCAGTTTCGAATCTGGGACGCCGACCGATTTCGGGGTCATGATCTCGTAAGTCAGCGGATTCTTCAGAACGCCGTCCTGGTGAATGCCGGCCTCGTGGGCGAAGGCGTTGCGTCCGGTAATGGCCTTGTTCGGCTGAACCGGGACGCCCGTAATCTCGCTCAGCATCTGGCTAGCGGCGAAGATATGCTCGCTTACGACGCCGGTCTCGTACGGGTAACGATCGGGGCGCACATGCATCGCCATGACAATTTCTTCGAGAGAGGCATTGCCTGCACGCTCACCGATGCCGTTGATGGTGCACTCGACTTGTCGAGCTCCGGCGGAAACTGCGGCCAGAGCATTCGCTACCGCCATGCCAAGATCGTTGTGGCAGTGAGCAGAGATGGTGACGTGCTCAATTCCCTTCACGCACCGGCGGATCATGGCGATCAACTCGCCAAATTCCGAGGGCACTGTGTATCCGACAGTGTCAGGAATGTTCAGCGTGGTGGCGCCGGCTTCGACGACGGCATCGAGCACGCGGCAAAGGAAATCGGGATCGGTACGCGTGGCGTCTTCGGGCGAAAACTCGACGTCGTCACACAGCGACTTGGCGAGGCGAATGGCCTCGCGAGCCTGGACGACACACTGGTCGCGTGACATGCGCAGCTTATATTGCAGGTGGATGTCAGAGGTCGCGAGGAACACGTGAATCCGGGGACGCGCGGCCTGCCTCAGCGCCTCCCATGCCCGCTCGATATCAGGACGGCAAGCACGCGCCAGGCCCGCGATGATGGGACGGCGGACCACTTCTGCGATCGCCCGCACCGACTCGAAGTCGCCCTCCGAGGCGATGGGAAAGCCGGCTTCAATAACGTCTACCCCGAGGCGGTCGAGCTGATGCGCCAGCCGAAGCTTTTCCTGCTGATTCATGCTGCAGCCGGGCGATTGCTCGCCATCTCGAAGGGTCGTGTCGAAAACGGTAACTCGCGCTTTGTCCATAATTATTTCCTGAAGCACCGGGCGTGCCGGCTGACAGTGGGCCATTCGCCCATACGACAGGCGGGCCTGTTGAGGCCTGCCCTTTTGCCTGATCTCTCTATGGTACGGACATTGAAGATAGAAGCAAAACTTATATTTATTGAGCAACCATTAGTAATAGTTGTACTATAAGCATATCTAATAGTTCGCAAAACTCCATCATGGAGGCGCGGTGGAACTCTCTCAACTGGAAGTGTTTCTCGCTGTTGCGCGTGAACACCGGTTCTCCCGGGCCGCGGATAAATTGTTTCGGACGCAGTCGGCGGTGAGCCAAACGATTCGCAAGCTCGAGGACGAACTCGGGGAGGCGCTGTTCGACCGGTCTTCGCGCGAAGGCGTGCTGACTGATGCCGGCAAGGTTCTTTATGAATACGCGGAAAAGCTGATCAATCTCCGCGGCGAGGCCGCGGAATCTCTTTCCGAATTACGCGAGCTGCAAAAAGGAAAACTCGTGATTGCGGCCAACGAGTTTACCGTGCTCTACCTGCTCCCGGTGATGGCGGAATTCAGGCGGCTGCATCCGATGATCAAGATCACGGTAGAGCGCGCGTTGGGCAGCCACATTCCCGATGACGTTGTGCGGCACGGGGTCGAATTCGGCGTGCTTTCGTACGAGCCCCAGGAACCGAATCTGCACTCTGTGGTGGTTTATCTTGACGAGTTGGCCTTTGTGGTTCCGCCCAGGCATCCGCTGGCGTCGGCCCGGCAGGTGAGCATAAGGCAGCTCGGAGCCGAGTCATTTGTCGCGCATATTGTATCTTCTCCCTATCGGGAAAAAGTGATTCAACTGTTCAAGAGCCACAAAACGCCGCTGCACATGGATCTGGAATTGCCGACGCTGCAGGCGATCAAACAGTTTGTGGCGATGGGAAATGGAGTGGCGCTGGTGCCGGAGATCAGCGTCGAGGCCGAGATCGTGCGCGGGGAACTGGTGAGGATCCCAGTGCGCGAGTTACAGCTCAAGCGGAAGCTGAGGCTGATTTATCGGAAGGGCGCGAATCTGTCGCATGCCGGCCGGGCTTTTCTAAAAGTGGCTGAAGCTATGGCGCTGGAGCGCAAAGGCCACTACCGATTTCAGAGGGAGAACTAGATTGTGTAGCCCCGGACACCTCGTCCGGGGTTGCGCGAAGCGCAATTCAGAGTGCTTGGCTGAAACCAGGATGGCGGAGGGGTGCGTTCTGCCTGACGCGAACTGCGGAGCCTTCTGCTGTCACACGCTCGCTTTGCTCGCGGGGCGGACGGCGTCCGCCCCCACACAAGCAAACTCAGACGTTCATCTCGTGGAACGATTCCAGCGCGGAGTCTACTGTAGGATGCACGTCGAGGACGGAATCCAGATTGGTCAGTTCTAACAGCGTTCGGACTACCGTGCTCGGGCCTGCACATTTCAGTTCCGCGTTCCGGTCCTGCGCCCAGGTTTGCAGCAGCGCCAGTTCTCCGATGCCCGCACTGTCGATCGAACTTACACCGGCCAGATCAAGCACCAGTTTGCTTCCGTTACCCAGGACTTCGCCGACCACGCGCGAGAGCGCCGCGGCCTCATCGCGATACACGATGCGGCCCTGGCAGTGCACAATGACAACGTCCCCATGATTTCGTGCTTCCACACTGAGTTTCAACTTCGACTCCTTGTCCAGCGAAAATAGCGCAGGCCCCAATGAATATTTCCATGATTCGCAGTTGATGTTCATATTTTCCATGTTAGTCAATAGACGTGACTCAAATGGTTTTGGCACCATGAAAATCCGGTAAATTTTCGCGGATTGCGGAGGCTCGCGCTGTGTTGCTGCGGGCTATTCCACGGCATAAAAACGATCTTGCGAGCGACAAATTTTGTCAGGCGATACATCTTGCCCATCCGGTACACTGCATCTAACGGATTTCGTTGCCTAAAATACATTTTTGCCGGCCTGCTGGCCGGGGAGGAAATGTTTCGTGCCAAAAACCGCTGCCGCTGTGCTGGCCTTCGCGGCCTTATTTTTGTGCTCCCTTCCGATGTCGGCACAGTTCAACGGACTCCTTCCCAGTGGAAACGTCTATGGCGGAGTTTCCTACGCGCAACTGACGAATGTCACGAACCAGCAGAGCTACAAAGGATGGAACGCATCGTTTGAGGCGCTTCCATTCGTCCGCTTTCCTCACATCGGCCTGGTGGCGGAAGGGGCCGGCCTTTACCGGCGCGGCGAAACCGAATACGACATCGCCGGGGGACCGCGGCTCTCGACCAACATGGGAAAGTGGCGGCCGTTCATTCATGCGATGGCCGGTCTGCGTGACCTCCATTCGAGCGGACTGACTTACCGGCCACTACTCATTGACGTCGGAGGAGGCGCAGACTACAAGCTATGGTTCAAGAACTTCTCGTGGCGCCTGCAAGGCGACTACATGCATTCGCATTACGCCAGCGCTTATCAAAACGACTACCGCGCTTCTACCGGTATTGTCTGGCGCTTTTAGCACAGCCGTTTCCCTCTGGATGTACCAATTGAGTGATCCGCTATTCTCCTTTCCGCATCAAAACTTGGTGCTCTTTATAGGGTTACGTAAGCGGGAGGAGGAAAGTTTCATGCGCAAGATTGCCTATATAGGTCTTGGCGTATTTTTGCTGGCGAGTTTCGCGACGGCCCAGTCAGGAAACATCTTCGTCGGGTATTCGTTTGAAAACACGAATTGGGCCGGGCTGAACTCAAGCCTGAGCCGCCCCAATCTGAACGGTTGGGAGGCATCTCTCGAAGGCAAGGTATTCCCTCACCTGGGAATCGTGACCGATTTCGCCAGTCACTACGGGTCGCAGAGCTTCACTGAATTACCGCCCAGCGGCCCGGTGAAGGTCAATGTCACTGGACATGAGTGGGAGGTGCTGTTTGGGCCCCGTTTGTCGATTCCCGTGGGAAATTTCACTCCGTTTGCAGAGGCGATGATCGGGCTGGCGCATGTCCATAATGGCGGAGACTTCCCGAGTTCCGCGAACACTTCATTCGCAGCGGCAATTGGTGGTGGACTGGATTACCGCCTGATCAAATTTCTCGCGGTGCGCCTGGAAGCCGACTATCTGCAGACTCGCTTCTACAGTACAACTCAAGACAATCTACGGCTCTCGACGGGGGTCGTGTTCCGCTTTTAGGCCAGAGTCTTAATTAGATGGAAAGTGTATGAGCAAACTTGCGGTTGTCGCTCTGATCCTGTTTCTCGCAGAAGTCGCCCCAGCGCAGATTCCAACTTCAGGGAATCTCTTCTTCGGATACTCCTACTACAACACGAACCTGACAGGCGGCCGGAGCAGCCTGAATGGATGGGAAGGGTCGGTCGAAGGAAAGGTTCTGCCGTTCATCGGCATCGTCGGAGACTTCAGCGGCCACTATGGTTCGGAGAACTTCACGGTTTGCACCGTGCCGATCTTGGATTGCGTGATCTTCCATGCCGACGTCTCGCAGCACAATTACCTGTTTGGCCCGCGCGTATCGGTGTCAGCCGGAAAGATCCGGCCATTTGCGGAAGTGATGATCGGAGCGGCGCACGTCAACGCCCACACAATAGGATCCGACACCTCGTTTGCCACAGCGGTCGGAGGCGGACTGGACTATAAGGTGATCAAGTTGGTGGCATGGCGGTTCCAGGGAGACTACCTGCACAGCCATCTGTTCAATACCGCACAGAACAATGTGAGACTGTCGACGGGAATTGTGCTGCGATTCTGAAATATCCTGAAAAGCGAACAGGGTTCAGCTGGTTGGCGGAACCCTGTCTTCCGTGGCCACAACAAAACCAAACTGCAGAACCTAGGCGCGCGGCAGGCTGTCTGCCTTGTTGGACCAATACTTGTGGTCGCGCAGGAAGTACTTCTCATTTCCGTAATTCATGGCGGTCTTCAAGAAGAGCCATCCTACTCTCAAGTGGCCCATCCGCTGGAAGCGGCGATTAGTGGTGTAGACGCCGCCGCGGACGATGGCGAAACGCTTTCGGTCGACTTGCTGGCTGAGGCGGTAGTCCTCGGCGAAGAGAATCTTTTCGTTGAATCCGCCCAGCTGCCAGAACTTCTTCCGGTCGAAAAGCATGAACATCCCGGTCGCGAAAGGGCGGTGCAGGTATGACAGATATTGAAAGAGATCGTTGCCGGCGTAAAAGAGCTTATCGATCCAGCTTCCGTCTTTGCACACGATATTAGTGGTCAGGCAGTGCAGTTGCTCCCGTTGCGCCTTTTCCATGCAACAACGAATGAGTGACGGGTCGGCCAATTCAATATCCGCATCGAGGAAGAGAACGTAGGGCGTATCGGCTTGTGCCGCTCCCTGGTTTCGCCCAAACGACGGCATGCCGCCGCGGACGACGCCGATGTTGAGGCGATCGCGAAAGCTCATGACGATTTCCGGAGTGCCATCCGTTGAATTCGCGTCAGCGACCAACACTCTCGTACTCGACATCTTCGAGTAGTCCTGATTCGTCAGTGAGGTCAGCAAATGCGGAATCAGCTTCGCCTCGTTTTTCGCCGGAATCACGATGGTCAGCTCGTTCGGTGTATTCATGCTTGTCGAAATCATGGATTTGAACCCCCGTGTCGTCGATCGTCAAATAAGTGAGCCGGGAATCGACCCATCCTCCAGCGTTGTAGTAGCAGATGCCATCTTTCTCGATGTGTGTTGCTTCGTGTGTGTGTCCACAGAAGATTCGCTCGGCTTCGTGGTGCCTGGCAAAAGCGATTGCACCCGACGAGACCTTGGTTGACATGCGCAGCCAACGCGTATTCAGGCGGTCGATCATGCGCGCGATCGGCTTGCTCTTGAAATCCATCTTCTGCAGTTGCAGATATAGTGATGTGCCCAACCGGCTCAGCCGTAAGCTGTTAACCTGGAATCCGTCAAACTGGTGGCCGTGAATTGCGATGTGGCGCAGGCCGCGGTAGTTCCACTCGTAGTGCTGGTATACGCGCACGCCGACCAGGTGCGACATGATGTTGGCGAGGCCGTGGTCGTGATTGCCCTCTACCCAAACGACTTCAGTGCCGCGCTTCGGATTCGACAGCTTGCGAATGTAGCCGAGGAACTTCCAGTGATCCTTGGTGAGGCGCGCAAAGTTAAGGTCGGCAAAGATGTCGCCCAGCAGGATCAGCCGCTGGAAAGAAGTCGTTTTGAGCAACTGGGTGGCTTCCCGCGCGTGGCTCGTGTCCGAACCGAGGTGCAGGTCTGAAAGGATCAGCGTGTTGTAGGCCTGCGGATCCATGGTTTTGTTCTAACAACCGATTGTTACGGGGTGATTAAGATTGCATCAATATTGGTGCATAGGTAACTATCGAGTAACAGCGGTGAAATTGGGAATTGGGCGTTCGGGGATGGGCTGAAGCGGTAGAGACGGCGAAGAGACACCGCTCCCACAGCCGCCAGGGACGGCCGCGCTGCAATCACTTACTTTAGCGCGCTGAAGCTCGCGCACTGCTCGGCTTCTGGAGGGATCGTGCTGCCGCCTGTATTCAGGTCGGTGCGGATTACGTTTTTGTCTGTCGAGCAGAACAATCGCTTCCCCGTGCGATCAAAGACCTCTGGTGCGGCGCCCACAACGTAGCTGGTGTTCCAGCCTCCAGAGGGATTGCCGCCTACGGCTACAAATCGATAGCCCGACTTCGTTCCGCCGGCGAGACTTTGATCGAGCAAACAGGCTGTCTCGGCGGACTTTGTGCAAGGATCGGCGCCACCCAGGTTGGATAAGGATTCCGCATAACCTCCATAGGTCGCCTGGTATTGCACTTCAACCTGATTGATGGCCCTTATCGAACCCACGGCGGAAGCCTCATTCGCGTGAATCTGTGCCTCGCGCATGCTGGGAATTGCGATTGCCGCGATCACCAGAATCAGTACGACCACGATCATCAACTCCAGCAGTGTAAAACCGCCTTGATATTTCATATGCCGCCCCCGTTCTGACAGAGAACGGAGGGCTGGTTGAAACTTGCATAAAACCAGCGGAGCTGCGCTCCGCGGACAGCCGGGGGCGGCCGTCCCCACATGTCATGTCCCCCCCTTGCACCTTCGTAACTTTTCTTCCCTATGTAGGATTCCTACACTTGCAACATAGGATTCCGATATAGCTATGACGAAACGCATTCGCTCAAAGATCGCCCGGGGCAGCGCTGAATTAGCCATTCTGTCACTGCTCGCAGAAGAATCGCTGTACGGATTCGAGATCGCTAAGCAAATCGGGGAGCGAACCGGGGGTGCGCTGAAGTTCACGCTCGCCTCCCTGTACCCGCTGTTGTACGAAATGGAAAAGCGCGGATGGGTGGAGGCTCACTGGGAAGCCAACGCTGCCGGGCGCGATCGCCGCTACTACCGGCTCACTCAAACCGGACGATGCCAACTCGGCCCCCTCCGCGAAGAGTGGCGCTCCTTCTTCCACGCGCTCGATACCCTCGCCGGAGTCAGCCGTGCGTAACTGGGAGAAAGAAATACGCGAACACCTGGCGAGCCTTGATTTGCCGCCGGAGACCAAAGACGAAGTGATCGCAGAACTTGCGTCGCATCTCGAAGACTTGGAAAGGGAAGAATCGCGAGTCGAGGACGGTCCCCAGGCTCTCGACCTCTCCGGTATTCGCTGGCGCAAATTCGGTCACGCCATTCAGACCGCGAAACTTGAGGAGGGTGGAATGAACCGCGCGAAGGGTTTATGGATCCCGATGTTCGTGAACTTGTTGCTCACGTCGGCCCTGATCAACATCTGTGGCTGGCTCGGGTGGGTGAATGTGCGAGTGGATCGGGTGGATCTCATGCCGCTGGTTGTCGGGCCTTGGCTGCTTGTGCTGCCCATATGCGGCGCCACAGCGGCACTTTTAGCGAAGCGCGGGGAGGGTTCGTGCGCCACGCGCGTCATGGCGGCTGTCGCTCCCTCCGCCGTGTGGTTCGCTACCCTGTTCGTGCTCAAGCTCATTTTCCTATGCTTTCCACAGACCTTCGTTGCAATCCCGGTCAAGACGCTGGCATTGGCATCGGTGGGTTGGTTTGTTTTCCCCGCGCTGGCATTGTTCGCGGGCGCGGCACCGTTTCTCGGATCACAGATGGGCAGGCCAGAGTGTGAGTGAGATTACTGCGCCGGAGGCACGTATTCTTTGGGCTTAGCTGAGCCTTCCCCGAAGAAAAACATTTCCAACTGCTTGACGATCACCTCTTGATCCTCCCGGCGCGCCGGATTCAGACGGTACTCATTGAGTAGCATCTTGCAGTGCTCCATCCACATCCGCCATGCTTCCTGGGAGACGTTGTCGTAGACCTTCTGGCCGAGTTCGTTGTCGAATGGGGGCTCATCAAGGCCGGGCATTTCTTTGTTGAACTTCACGCAATGAACCATGTGCGCCATAAGTACCTCATTATCATGAATTTTGACCGCGCTGAGGCGGAATCTTTATCTTACATCTGATTCGATGTGGGAATGGGGAACGGGGATGCGGGCACTCGTTTCGCCGCTGCGCGGCTGGACAGTCCATGGCGGCTGTCCCCACATTATCGGTTCCTCAGCCTACTCGACTTCCGCGGCGAAGCCGAAGCCAGAACCCAACTAAGACTCCCCATGTCGCCAGCAGCGGAATCAGAGTAGCGAGGCCGTGCAGGCCGATGAGCTGGCCTAAGTTGAACGCGCCGTGACCTCCGTCGGCTTCGCCGGGCAGAAGCATCGACTCGCGATTCGCGGCCATCTGGCCTGCCCAGAATGTCGGCCACGAGGAATGCACAATGGGGCAACTGCCCTGCATGGCTAGCTGCGACGAAGTGGAGACGACCATCACGGTGATAATGACGCTGCAGCATGCCAGCGCAATCAGCGCCCGTCGCCATGGGAGCGAGGCGTGCGTCCAAGCCACGGCGAGCCCGAGGCCCAACATCGGGATCGCCGCTCCAGCGTAGCGCGGGCCGAAGGCCAGGCCGGCTTTCCACCAGTAAAACGATGCGTTGAACAGGAAGTAGTAAAGCACGATAGCGCCAGCTACAAGGGCCGGCCCCCGAAATTTTTTTCGTAACCACCACAATCCCGGGACCGCCGCGAGCAATGCCGGAGAAGCCAAGAATAATCCTCGGGAACATCCGAACAAAAGCTTCAAGAGGCGGTCGGGATGGGGATAGGTCAAGCCCATGTATCCCTGCTGCTGCATGAAGGAGAACGAGTTTGGATCGTAATAGGAATAGCTCGGACGGAAACCACCGAAGGCGGCGTGCAGATAGCTGAACAGAACAACGGCGCAGGCGGTTGCGCCGATACCGACGCCGGCGACCACGCGCCATCGAGCAGCGTTGCCTCGCGACCAGACTTGTGACAATGCCAGGAATGCAAGCAGGACTGAAGCCAGAGCTGCGGGATACTCGGTGACTGTCGCCCATCCCGCGGCGAGCCCCGCGGCTAGAGCCCACCAGAACTCTGCCCGGCCATCGGCGAGCTTTACGGCGGCGGCGAAGGCAAACAGCAAACAGGCTCCTACGAGCGCATGTGCCCAGAATAAGCTCGCATACGCCATGATCGGCGTGCCTACCGAGAGCACGATCGCCGCGAACGCAGCGCCGTTGACATCAGATCCGAATCGCAGCGCGAGGAAGAACAGGCACACTCCCGCCAACGCCGTTGGAAGCGCGGCGCCACAGGCGGTCACGATGTAGGAGAGTAAGTATTCTCCTCGCGGAGAATTCGGATCTACTCCAACCGTCCGCATGGCTGCACGGGACGCTTCGGCAAATGGCACCGCAAGAAAGACCAGACCGGGTGCTTTGTCCGAGTAGTAGTTTCCGTGAAAGTGGGCTATGTCTCCCGTGTTCTCGTGGTAGGCGTCGATCTGGAGGGTGTGCCGTTCAACAATCGCGCGCAGCAGATCGAAGCGGGAGTTCTGATTCCATCCGCCGCCCTCGTAGAAATAGATGAAGGAGAGAAAAATCGCTAGACCGAGGAGTAACGCGAGCTTCCAGTGCGCTGCGGGCGATTGCGGCATTGGCGTCCATGATAATGCCTCGAACTCCGCAGTGGATGGCCGCCCCAGAAGCCACGCCCTTTCAAGGCCATTGTCCGAAAGAAGCTAGTACTCCGGCGTAATCGCTTTCGCTTCCTCGAACGTAATACGCTGCTTCCTCTTGTACGAAAGATTCGCCATGTGGACGGCGATGGCGGAGCGGTACCCAATTTCCGCTGTGGCGTTCGGAGTGCCGCGCGTGCGAATGCAATCGATCCAGTTTTGCATGTGATTCTGATTTGGCGTCTTGCCCTTGGTCGCCTCGCCGGTAGGACGGTTGGTTTTTTCCGGCCAATATTGAATGGGCTCTTGCAAATGGTGCTCGATAGTTCCATCGCTGCCAAGAATGCGATCGCCGAGTTCGTAGTGGCGATTGCTGAACGTGGACTGCCACGTCACGACGACGTCCGTTGGGAAGTCTAGGGTGACGGCGATCGTGTCGGGGACCTCGCGGCCATCCTTCTCGGAGAAGACTCCACCGGACATGTAGGCGGCCGACGGCAAAGGCAAATCGAGGGCGGACATGATCCAGGCGATCTGGTGAACCATGTTTTCGGCGCAGTTGCCGCCGGAGAACTCCCAGAACAATCGCCAGTTGATGAACTTGAATCCATCGAAGGCGCGGTCGGGACGTCCGTTCAGAAAAGCGCTCCACTCGACGTTCTGCCGGGTGCAATCGGAAGGAACGGGGCGGACCCACTGGCCCTTGCCATGCGGAGTGTTGCGGCTCATCCAGGATTCGACGTGGGCGACTTTGCCGACTGCGCCGTCTTTGATCAGTTGTTTGGTGTCGACGAGGGCGCCGGAACTCTCATGCTGCAGTCCGATCTGGACAACCCGGTCCGAGACCTTGGCTGCGGCCAGGCATTTGTCGGCTTCGGGGATCGACCAGGTCATGGTCTTCTCCGAGTAGAGATCTTTTCCCGCGACAAGAGTATCGAGGAAGTGGCGGGCGTGGATGTGGAGCGGGCTGGCAACGATCACGCCGTCGATATCCTTCATGTCGAGCAGACGGCGGTAGTCGTCGAGAGTCTGAATGTTCGGGACCTTGCTCTTGGCCTGGTCACGACGGCGGCTATAGACGTCAGCCATGACCACAAGTTCGACGTTCGGAACCTTCACGATTTGATCGAGCAGATCATTACCGCGGTCGCCGACGCCGATCATACCGACGCGGACGCGATCGTTTGCGCCGAGAACTTTCGAAGAGGGATACGCGAGCACGGCAGCGCCGATGGCAGCTTGCTTGAGGAAGGTGCGGCGGGTTTGGTTGGTCATGGGAACCTCCGAGCGATTAGTTCTCAGTTGTCAGCTCTCAGTTGTCGGTTGTCACTGGCCGGTACGCAATTTACAAAGCTGCCGCTTCTTGCAACAGCTTTTTCATTCCTGCCCAGCTTTTGCGCGACGACTCTTCGGGCGTACCCCCGCCATGCCAGTGGGTTTCGAGGCTCACGGCAAAGTGATAGCCGTCGCGCTTCAGGGCTTTGAATTGTCCGGCCCAGTCGATCATGCCTCCACCCATGGGAGCCCAATCAAACCCCTTGACTCTCTTCACTGTGTCTTTGCAGTGGCAATGTCCGATGCGGTCCTTGGGCAGGAGATTGTAGCCATCGGGAAATGGGATCTCACCGCTGGCAGCGGCATTGCCGGGATCCCAGTTCAGCATGAACGAACGGGACTGCACCGCGCTTAAAACCTTCGCAGATTCGGCCCCGGTGGCAGTGTTACACGCGGGCTCGTTTTCCAGAACTATGATGATTCCCTTTTTCTTGGCTTTGGCTGCGGCCTCGCGGAGCTTGTCGTTGATGGCATCGCGATAGGGAGCTTGATCATCGAGGCGCCAGAAATCGAAGCAGCGTACGCGGTCCGTGCCGAAGGCTTTGGCCATGGCGATGGCGCGGTCGAGGACTCCATCCTGCTCGCCCAGCGTGAAGCTGGCGTTGAAACTCTTGGCCTCGCTGTATTTCGACTTTGGCGCGCCGGGCCAGTCAACCTTGAAGAGCGGACTGGCGATGTCGGTAACCTTGAGTTGATACTTGTCGAGCAGGCGACGGGTTTCCGCGACTTCTTTTTCGTCGAGGCTGACGATGTTCTTGTTCCACATACCGCGCAGCTCGATCCATCCCATGCCGAATTCCTTCGACGCCACTTCGCAGACGTGGCCGAAGTCCTGCGAGATCTCGTCATTGATCACGGAAACGCGGAATGGAGAGGCAGATTCGCCGAAAGCGAAGCGAGATGTCGCGCTAACGACAGTCATAGCAGCCATTCCAGCAAGGAATTCGCGGCGGGGGACTCCGGACATCAGCGGCTCCTTGGGTTGAGCGATGAAGATAAATCTACACCATTGAAATACCAGAAGGTAAGCCGAGGCTAAATATGCAGTTGGACGATGGGGCTCTGTAGAGAGGTTGCTTGCAACGTCTCTGCCGGCAGCGCCCCACCCTCAAGGTTCGCCGAAGCGACCGGCGGAACCGGGATCTTCGCGCGCAAAACAAAACGTCCCGGACTCAGTTTGAGTCCCAGGACGTTTGCTGATCAGCCCTCCCCCAAGTGCTGCTCGATTGCTAATCTAATCCTGCCCCCTGATCCCGTAAATGGCCCCTCCGTGCCAGCCATGGCCCGAGGGTGCAGTTACTCGATATTACGGCGCGGCCGCTCCAACTCCTGATGATATGAAATGGAATTTCTGCGCGCAAAACAAAACGTCCCGGACTCAGTTTGAGTCCTAGGACGTTTGCTGATCAGCCCTCCCCCAAGTGCTGCTCGATTGCTAATCTAATCCTTGCGCCGGATCAGGTAAATGGCTCCTCCGTGCCAGGCATAGCACGAGCGGTGTAGGAATTGTTTTTGGATTTCAGGCTGCGGACCTCTACTGGAAATGAGGGGGTGCCCCATCCTTGTCGCGCTTTGTGCGACAGGGTGGGGATTTTGACTTTTTGACCTCCTACCAGGCGGAGCCCGGAAGAATGAAAGTCCGACCTTGGACACTGTCGCGCATTTTCGCGCAAAACAAAACGCCCCAGACTCGATTTGAGTCTTGGGACGTCTGTTGATCAGCCCTCCCCCAAGTGCTGCTCGATTGCTAATGTATTCCTGACCCCAAGTCCGGTAAATGGCTCCTCGGTGCCAGATATGGCACGAACGGGTAGGTCTTTGCAACCTTATGAAAACAGGCAGCTTCCTGGCCGAAAATGGTCGATTGTAGGCGAAAATTCACGGTGCCGTAACCATAGAACCGACCAGGGTGTTGACCGGTCCGCAAATTTGTTTTTCGTTCCTGCCCACGGGAAGGACTCTTCCGCATTTGACTCAAACGAGGTGATGGAAAACAATGGCGCGCCGAAGATTTCCACTCACGCACGAGGACACATGATCCGAAATCATAGGGTATTGCTCGCAACCATATTCGCTTTTTTCACTTTTCCCCAGATGTTCGCACAGGGCGCCTTCCGTCCCGACAAGATGGAGACCGTTCTTTACGGCGCCGCCTACTATCCCGAATACATGCCGTACGAACGTCTCGATAAAGACGTGGAACTGATGAAGCAGGCCGGCATTTCCGTCGTGCGTATGGGCGAATCGAGTTGGGGCCTGTGGGAGCCGGAAGACGGGCGCTTTGAATACGCGTGGATGGACCGCGTAGTCGAGAAGATGCACAAGGCCGGGATCAAGGTCATCATGGGCACGCCGACGTATTCCATTCCGGCGTGGATGTACAAAAAGCATCCCGAGATTGTGATGACAAAACTCGATGGCCACACGATCACCTATGGCATGCGGCAGAATGCCGATCTGTTGAATCCCACGTACCGGTTCTATTGCGAGCGAATCATTCGCAAACTCGCTGAGCATTACAAGGACAACCCGGCGGTCATCGGATGGCAGATTGACAACGAGACTCCGCCTGGTGGAGCAGCAAACAAGGACATCCAGGATGGATTCGTCGAATATCTGCAGCACAAGTTCAAGACGGTCGATGAACTCAACAAGAATTGGGGACTGAATTACTGGGGCCAGCGCCTGAATGACTGGACAGAGATTCCTCCGCAGGCCGGAATTCTCAACCCCGGATGGAAGTTGGAGTGGACGCGCTACTCGCAGTGGATCACGACCGATTTTCTGGCGTGGCAAGCAGGGCTGGTGAATCAGTACAAGCGTCCGGATCAATTCGTCACGCAGGATTTCGCCGGACCGCCGCGGCCCGAGGTCAACGAGAACGAGATCTCGAAGAGTCTCGACATTGTTGCCGCCAATCCATATCACGGCACGCAGGATGAGTTCGACGGTGAGGGTTCGTCATACGAGGGCGACTACAGCCGGTCATTGAAGCATACGAACTACCTCATCACGGAAACGAATGCGGACACGATCGGGTGGGACTCGAAGAATCAGTATCCGCCGTACGACGGCCAGTTGCGGCTCGACGTGTACACGCATCTGTCTTCCGGCGCGAACATGGTCGAGTACTGGCACTGGCATTCGATTCAATACGGACAGGAAACCTACTGGAAAGGCATTCTCGGTCACGATCTCGAGCCAGGGCGGCCCTATGAGGAGATGAGCAAGACGGCGCACGAATTGCGCCGCATCGGGCCGCAGATTGCGGATCTAAAGCGCACCAGTCCCGTCGCCATCCTGTACAGCTCGGATTCGTACTGGGGCATCGAGTTCATGAAGTTCAACGACCACGACAATTACCGGACGATCCTGAAGCAGATGTATCACGCGCTCTACGAGAGCAACGTCGGCGTCGACTTCGTGTTTCCTGAAAGCCCGAATTTTTCGGATTACAAAGTGATCGTCGTGCCGCCGCTATACGTAGCCAGCGACGCTCTGCTAAACAAGTTGGTCGATTACGTGCACAACGGCGGACATGTGGTCATGGCATTCAAAAGCGGATTCACCAACGAATTCGATACCGTACGGTGGATCACCATGCCGGGTCCGCTTCGCGAGGCTGCTGGATTCCACTATCAGGAGTTTTCCAATCTGCGCCAGCCTCTGGCGCTCAAGGGCGATCCCTTTCACGCAGGGGACGGCAACAAGGTCTCCGACTGGGCCGAGATGCTTACAGTGGATACGGCCGAGCCCATCGCGTTTTACGATCACCCGTTCTTCGGGAAGTATCCCGCGATTACGCGGAATTCTTTCGGAAAAGGAAGCCTGACGTACGAGGGAACGGTGTTATCGGATGCGCTGCAGACGAAGGTTCTGCTGGATGTTCTGCAACGCGCCGGCGTCGCGGGGCCGGATCAGAGCCTTCCGGCGAGCGTGCGTGCGAAGCGTGGAACAAATCGCAACGGAAAGATGGTGCATTACTATCTGAATTATTCGAGTGAACCTCAGAGCTTCACCTATTCGTATGGCGCTGGGACAGAGTTGCTGACGCAAGCGGCCGTCGCACAATCGCAAAAGATCACCGTCAAGGCCTGGGACTTGGCGTTGATTGAGGAAAAGTGAAGTCCCTAAACTAAGGGGAACGGGCACACTTGAAACGAATTGCGGGAAGTCTTCACAATTACATTTGGGTCGGTGCAGAACAGCCTTCCCGTGGGAGCGGAAAGTTAGGAGCAAAAAGTGATCTACATTCCCGTAAATTTTGAAGTCCTGAGGCTGAATTACGCCCGGCGAATACCCAATCCCAAAAACCCCGACAGCTCAATTCTCGAGGTAAAGGGGTTGCAGAATTTCATGGACTCCCTTCCTCCGGGGAACACGCCGTGCTGCATCCAGGTGAGTCATGCGTTGAACCTGTCTGGTCAGACCATATCCGCGACGAACCCAACCGCCAGGCGCACCAACACCACGGCGATTACGGTTGATGGCGTATCTCGCAACTATATCCTTGCAGTGGATGAACTGGAGGCCTGGCTGATGTTCAAGTATGGTGCCGGGTTAGACGTCAGGGGTTTCGCGGGCCTGGCTAAAACCAGCAATGATATGGCGGCCATGAAACGCCAGCTCTCATCCGTGAAAGGAATTCTCCTTTTTCGCGAATCCGGCGCTGGAATGCACACTGAGCTTTGGGACGGTAGGCAAATCCTGCAGAGGGATATGGCTGAGGCGCACCTGTTTTCGCGACCCCGAATCCTGGTTTGGATTTGCGATCCTGATCTGCAAACAAACTGAAGAACTGTAGTGCAGTTCTCGAGCAACCTTGGGGCGCGGCTTAAGCCGCGCCCTTTCAAAACAACCTCATAAGACTTTTCGCGGAAGAAAAAGAGCTTCGTTTCGGCGGGAAATTGCGTCCAAGAAAGGACGCTTTTCGTAGCACGCATGAAACAGACAAGGCTGATCCGCCAGATCGCACAATGCGCACTCTGCCTATTGATCGCTCTCGCTTTGGCTACGGACACAACCTCCCAAAGGGCGAGTCAACCCGCGCCACCGCAGGCTCCAGCGCAGCCAGCCTCGCAGTCCGGAGCGAGCCTTCCGCCCATTCAACTGGACGGTGACGAAGTCCTGCACCATCTCAACCAGGTGATCAGCTTGTACCGGCACTCCACCATGGAAATTCGCGACGTCGGGCTGCCGAGTGACGCGATCTATCAGGACAGTGCCAAAGCGCTCGGCGCGGGCGGCGCAACTTGCGTTTCAATCGGCCAAAGCCGAGAGCGCGCTCATCCTGGCGCAGAAGGGCGACGGGCCAAATCAAGGCGCGTCCGAAAGCACCCAGAAACTGGAGCAACTCCGGCAGAAGACTACATCACAGATCGATCAATTGCAGGCGGAGATCGAGGCGTTGAACGCAAAAATTCCCAAGACGCCTCCGTCGAAGCGCACCAGGCTCATTTCGCAGCGTGACGCGCTCAAGAGCGAACTCGAACTGCAGAAATCTCTCCTCGATGCCATTGAAAAGATGGCAACCTTCGTCGAGAACAACGGAGAAGCCGGGCGCGGTCTGCAAGGCGACATCAACCGGCTGGCACAATCGATCCCCGAGGTGCTTGGCCACACAAACGTCGAAAAAACCAATGCAACGCAAGACAAGGTGGAAGCGGCGAAATCCCCGGCGAAACCATCGCTCGCCAACTCGGGCGGGCTGGTTGGGGATGCGATGACCCTCTATGACTACATGAGCGCGGTCCACCAGATCGATACAGTCATCAAGGAGGCGAACTATACCCGAGATGTGGCGGATCACCTGCGCACGCCGCTCCGAGACGCGATGCGGGCCACCATTCAGCGAAGCCAGCAATTAGCCGGCCAAGACTACAGCAACGATCCTCAACAATTGCAAGCGCAACGCCAGGGACTCGAGCAACTGACCGAGCGGTTCAAGTCGCTGGAAAACGCGCTCCTGCCGCTGAGTCAGGAACTCGTCATCTTAGGCAGTACCCGCACGAATCTGGAGCAGTGGCGCGACTCCATCGCGCGGGAGGCCAAATACGTTCTGCGATCAGTCCTCTTGCGGGTGGTGGCGATCCTCATAGCGCTGGGATTGATCCTGGTGCTTTCCGAAGTCTGGCGTCGGGTCACCTTTCGCTATATCGTAGATCCCCGGCGGCGCCGGCAGTTTCTGGTCATGCGACGCGTGGTCATTGGCTTTCTGGTAGGCCTTGTTCTCATCTTCGGCTTCGTCAGCCAATTCAGTTCGCTGGCTACCTTCGCCGGATTCATTACCGCGGGCATCGCCGTTGGGTTGCAAGCCGTGCTGCTGTCGGTCGCAGCGTACTTCTTCATCATCGGACGCTACGGGATTCGAGTGGGCGACCGGATCAGCGTGGCTGGGATTACGGGAGACGTCGTTGACATCGGATTGGTCCGCATGTACGTGATGGAACTGGCCGGCACCGGGCTGGATTTCTATCCCACAGGCCGCATCGTGGTGTTCTCAAATTCTGTGCTCTTTCAGACGAGCACTCCGCTGTTCAAGCAGATTCCCGGGACAGAATATGCGTGGCACGAAGTGGTAGTGACGATTGCGCCGGACGGGAACTACAAGCTAGTGCAAGAAAAATTGATGGCCATGGTGGACGAAGTCTACTCGAAATATCGCGACGAAATCGAGCGCCAGCATGCCGCGGTTGAGCGGCGGGTGGATATCCAGGTCGAGCTGCCGAGGCCTGAGGCCCGGCTGCAGTTCGCTGAGGATGGACTCGAGTTGATGATCCGATATCCGGTGGAAATCCGGCGCGCTCCGGACACGGACGAAGAAATGACCCGTCGGGTGCTGGACTTGATCTCGAAAGACGAGACTCTGAAGGCGGCGGTTTCAGGAATCCCAAAGATCCGGTCGCCCATCAGAGGATAGCCGGCAGCGTGAGAATCACCGGACTGCGGGGGCGAAAAGGATGGAGCCGACGAGCGGACTTGAACCGCTGACCTGCCGATTACGAATCGGCTGCTCTACCAACTGAGCTACGTCGGCCTCGATGCGACCTCAATAGTTTACCAAATCGCACGATTTCGACTTCGGATAGGCCGACCCAACTTGCAACTTTCTCCCGCGCGCCCAACCGCACACGGACAATCTGGCTACGCTGCTCGTGCCGCCACCCAGGCGTCATATTCCTGCTGCGATTGACCTGGCAGCAGCACCCAGAGCGTGTAAACTCCGATCGCCGTACCGAAGGGAATGTTGAATAGCGAAATGAACGCCAGCACCAGCACCAGGACGCGCGCCCAGGTTTCTCGCTGCATCAATCCCCAACCGGCTAAGAATCCTAACGCCGCCTTTGCCAATACGATGATTCCGAGCGTGGTAAACAGTGCCGTCAGAAAACCAACTGGCACGTCGGATGGCACGTCCTTCATCTCACGCAGGTGCGGAAATAGAACGTTGCCAAGCATGAGCAAGACAATGCTCCCCACGGCGTTGAACGCCGACATCGCGAGCCACAGAATACCGAGCAGATGCGCATGGTGTTGCACGCGGCCCGGATAGGACTGCATCCCCGAAATAGGACCGACGATCTGCTTACCGCACTTGCTGCAGAATGCCTGGCCCGGTTCTACAGAAGCACCGCATCGATCGCAGAACATGAAGCCTCCAATCCGAAATCGTCGGATCTAGTTCAACGCCTTCTCGTAGATACGAATCCTCGGCACAACAGTTTCATCTGGAACGGAATCGATTCACGACTTCACAACGATCATACCGAAAACGAAAAGGCCACCCGGCAACTGGGCGGCCTCTTCTTCAAGGGAGAATAGTTCCAACGGAGGCTTAAATTCCGTCAAAACTTTCTGCGGAAATCTTATGAGCCGAAAAACAGGGGTGTCAAGCGATTTTTGGGAAATAAACGCTATTGTTTTCAATAACTTAGGAAATGGGTTAACACGCTTCAAAACTGTACCAAATTGAGACAAAACAGGTCGCCAAAGGTTCTAAGCCGATACTGCTGAGGCACTTACCGGGTTCTAGGAGGGATTTCCGGGCACGTCGCGGGTGGAATCGCCCCCACCGGTCGAGCCGCCTTTGACCGAGGTCTCCGCCAAGTGCAGCGAGATGAATTCCATCTGTTCGGAGCGATCGAACACCCTGTCGGGATATAAACGCTTCATCAAAATGCGGACTCCTCCGAACGCTACGCCGGCGATGATCGCGAGTCCGCCAAGAATCGCGCACAGAATCACGATGTTGAGGATCAGCATGTACAGGTCGTGGACTTGTGGGTCGCTGGTCGGAGTATTCCAGGTGACGCTGGCCTCGTAGTTCACCATACCGAGGAGAGATTTGGCATCGTTGTCGGAGATTCCGCCGGAAGCGACGGCGATGATCGGTCCGCTGCGTTTATCGAAGAATGTACCCGAACCGTTGATCGTCGAAACGCCGCTCTGGTTGGAGTCGGTCACACCGTGCGCTGTTTCGATGCGGCGCAGATGCTCGGCTGCGAGCTGCGGAGTCGGATACGAGATCAGAACCAGTGTCGCCTCACCGCTGGGCGTCTGGTAATGGCCGAGAGTGAGCTCAGAACTTGCGTCGAAATCGACCTGATCCGAGGTAACCGGCAGTTCGAGTGAGGCCAGTGCAACCGGCCCCATCACGTATTTCTGCGTGTTGGAGATGTAATGTCGGCTTGGCAGGAATTGGATGAAGGTAGGCAGGTTCCCTGCGCTGCCTCCGGGATGCGGCAGAGTTCCGGCTAATTCGCGCAACTCCGATCCTGACATCGGGGTTCCCTTGCTGAATTGCGCGTCGATCAGCACGTGGCCGCGATAGAAAAGAACGCGGTCTCCCATCGAAGCACCCTGATCCCCGATCTGCTCCTTGTTCATCTCCGGATGCAGGTAGTACGTGTACGCGCCGAAGGCTCCAGAAGCGTCGGCGAAGCGCGCCGCCCGAACCCGCAAGGTGCGGCCGTCGTCACGCGTGTAGATCGCCGACGCAACATCGGTGAAGCGGTATTCGCGGAGCACTGCGGCGTTCGTGGGATCGGCCGTAGCAGCATTGCTGCTCGTCTGCGGCGTACCTTGCATTTGCCAGCCGGCGAACGCCTGGGGAAGAATTGCGGGAGCTTGGGCTGCGGGCGCGGATGCCGCGAAGACAATCGCAGAAACCCACCCTAAGATCGGAAAAACCAGTAGGAAACGGGGAAATCGCATGAGACTGCGGGCAGTACCCGCATAGTTATTAGACCACAGGAGTGCCGGAAAAGTTTCGTAATGAACCGGCCAGCGAGGGTTGTGCGAAGCATTCGAAAGATGCCCGACGAAAGCCAGCTAAGTGCTGGGAAAGACTGCGTATAGGACCAAGGGCCGCACCCTCGTGCCGGTGCCCTACACGTGAGGGCCATTCACAGATTGAGGGCAGGCTTGCAGAATATTGATGGAGAACGAATGCAGTCGAGCAGTATGGGAGATACGAACAAACGCCGTGGAAGCCGCACCAAGGCCGTTCTTCCGGTAAGGATTAAAGGCAAAGACAGCGGTGGCAAGTCTTTTGAGGAATTGGTTCACACGCTCGACGTGACGCCCACAGGTGTACGGTTGGGCTCGGTCCGGCGTGAGTTGAGCGTGAAGGATGAAGTGACGATTTTCTTCCGCCAACGAAAAATGCAGTTTCGAGTGGTCTGGACGAAGAAGATGAAAGGCACGTCTGAGTTTCAAGTAGGACTGGAAGCTTTGACGCAAGAGAAAGAGGCTTGGGGACTTACCTTTGCCGAATCGGCAAAAGAGCCCGCCCAGGCGTTTAGCGCGTCTCTAGTTTCGGCGCTTGCATAATAACCAAGGGGAGAGCCATGGAGGAAAATACAAATCGTTCGTTCGCGTGGTTGAAGCAACTCTGGTCCGAGGAAAACGGTCAGGACATCGCCGAGTACTCCGTGATGCTGGCAGTCATTCTTGTAATCGTAGTGGGCACAGTGCGCCTGATCGGATCCAACGCGAACAACGTCTTTTCGCAGGTCGGCAGCGCGATTCAGTAAATGCGGTTTCGTGTCGAGTATCACTGACGAGCCAGCAGCGCTTCGCAAGGCTGCTGGCTGTTTTTGCACCGCCATCCGGGTGGCATTCCTTCTCGTGCGCCATCTTGCGCCGACTTCCAGTAGATAATCATTCGACCATTGGCCCGAGCGAGACTTCGCTTTCGAAGATGTCGGGATGCCAGATCTACACCTAGAGCGCCCGACCATCGGCCCCGCCATGGCTAAGACTGAAATGTTAAGCCTGTTCTTCCTCACGCCGCCGCCGTACGGTCGCAAAGGTGTCCGGGTGATGCCAGCAGCGCCCGCGGATGCAGAGCTGACGGCCCCGAAGAATGGCGAAGGCGGTGACATCGTTGTGCTTCCAGGAACGTCATTTCACAACGGCACGATTGAGGTGGATCTTGCCGGCAAGCCAAGGGCCGGAGCGCCCTCCGACGCGCGTGGATTCGTTGGTTTGGCTTTCCGCGTTGCCGCGGATCCGTCGAAGTACGAATGTGTCTATATCCGCCCGACGAACGGTCGAGCTGACGACCAGGTGCGGCGGAATCACTCCACGCAATACATCTCCATGCCTGAGTACGAGTGGTCGAGGCTGCGGCGGGAGGCGCCGGGCCAGTATGAGTCCTATGCGGATCTGGTTCCGGGCGAGTGGACGAAAATCAAGATCGAAGTAAGCGGCGTCACGGCGCGACTGTACGTGAACGACGCGCCCCAGCCGGTGTTGATCGTGAACGATCTGAAACACGGTGACAGCGAAGGCGCCGTGGCGCTGTGGATCGGGCTAGGGACCGAAGCCTATTTTGCCAATTTGCGGATCTCGAAATGACTCACGCCCTCTTCCCTCACGGCTCCGCTGGTGCCGACGCTAGGGAGCAGATCCGTTTGTAGCCGACGGCACCCACGCCATGCCGTCCACGCCTTTCGAGAGCCGAATGGGCTCTTCCAGCTTCCAATCTTTAAGATTCAGAATTTCGATGGTTCCGCCCTGGGGACAGCTTACGTAAGCGTGTGTCGGGTCTGACGAAAGCGCGAATTCTCCTGGAGTGGGTAGAACGGGCACATCCGGTGTGTCAAACGTTTTTGCAACTGCTCCACTGGCCAGATCTACGACGAAGAGCTTGCCCGATTCGGAGCTGGCAAGGAGCCAATGGCCGTCTTTTGTGATTGCGGAAGAGAACGCAATTCTCGGGAGGGAGATCGACCGGACGACCGCGTTGGTTGCAGTATCGATGACCACGATGCGGGGTGTCTCCTGGTCCTGCGTAAGAACGAGCTTGCCATCGGGAGAGATCGAGATGCGTTGCACTCTCTTGGAGATCGGAATCGTCGTGAGCAAAGTCCTCCCTCGCAAATCGAGAACACTCACGCTGCCCGAATCGTTATTGGCAGTGTAGATCCTCCGGCCGTCAGGAGAGATCACGAACATGTGGGAATGACTAGCCCCAGTGGGAATCTCACCCACGCGAGAGCGAGTATTTGTATCTACGATGTCGATGGCATTGGCGAGTTCCGCGGAAACATACAGCAGTCCGTCAGGCCCAAAGTGCGCGCAGTGCGGACGAACTTCTTTGCCGAGATCGATGACGGCAACGGTCCTCGCCCGGCGCAGGTCGACGACCTGAATCGTACTGCCGTTCGATCCGGGCTTTCCGACCCATGTGTTTCCGTAGATGGGAACATAGCCGAAGCGACCGTCCGAGGAGACGGCGACTTCGTGTCCGTTAATGTCAACTCCCACAGTGGCCAGAACCTGTTTGGACATAGGATCCACAAGCAAAACGCTGTGCTCCAATTGGTTCGCAACCAACAGAAGATTGTCCGGGCGTTGGTCACCGGAGACGCCGGACGGAAGCAGGAGACATGCGAGAAAGGAAATGGCCCATGAAGCGGTGGTTCATAATATCCCCTTTCGAGGAACTCCCAGCTCGCAGGAAGTGTAGCATCCATAAGCGAATGACCTTCTTTAGTCGTCTATCGCTGACTGCTGACGAACGATTGGTTAACAAAAAGTCGCTGCTGAAAACCGGCGACTTGCGCTCGCTGACCGAAAGGGGGCACTCGTGGGCGACCAGGTGATTTTTCAACCGTCATTGCTGGGTTGAAGGGAATACGCTCACTCGGGAGGGCATGCCCCAGCACATGCAAAATCGTAGTGGTTTCGAACTATTGTCCCGCGACCTCAAAGTGGGTAGCTTGACGCGATATTTCCCAGGAGGATCGGCAAATGAGTCTTCGTAACGCAATGAGGGTTTCGCTGGCGGTAGCTTTTGTTCTTGGCGTTATGGCCTGGAGCAGCGACACCGGCAAGCCAACTACGGTTAAGGGCTATGTGCTGGATTCGGCGTGCGCATTCACCAAGGGTCTGAAGAAACCGATCAGCGGCGAGTGTGCGACAGCATGTGCCAAGGCTGGCTCACCTCTCGTGATTCTGACGGACAGCGGCACCATCTACTGGCCCATTGCTGACACCACTCCGTCCAGTGGGCAGAACGACCGTCTCCTCCCCTTCGCCGGACAGAAGGTCACAGCGAGCGGCAAGGTGTTTGAACGCGGAGGATCATCCGCGATCGTGATCGAGAAGATCGAAGCGCAGAAGTAATGTGGGATCTCGTCAGCTCCGTCAGAGGCGGCTGGCTGCGAGGTGCAACCGGAGTGGTGATCGCCGGTGCTTAACAAACATTGAACAGGGCTCACTGGGTGTGCGTCAGATCTCGCTTTGCAGATTCAGGATGGAACAAAGGCCAGCGGTCTCTAGCCGCGAAGCGGCGAAAGAATACAGCCCACGGCGTAAGCCGTGGGAACAAGTGGGAAATGATCCAGCCTCAAGGGGGCGGAGTTCTCACGCACACTCTCACTGCCCTGCCGTCTTGTCCAGCTTGCTGGCCATCTTCACGCCGCTCAGGCCGTCCACGTACTTGGCGATGCCGCGGTAAAGCGAGTCGGCGATGCGCTGGCGATACTCGCTGGTTTCGAGGCGATGTTCGTCGCCGGGGTTGGACACGAACGAAATCTCCGCCAGGATCGAAGGCATATTCGCCCCGATCAGCACGATAAACGGAGCCTTCTTCACACCGCGATTCCGAATCCCGGGATTCTTGGCAGACAGGCCGCTGTGCAGTGACTGCTGCACGTCAGCGGCAAATTCGCGGGACTCTTCGATCTTTTCCTTCAAAGCGATCTTCTTCACCAGATCCTGAAGTTCGTAGATGGATTTCTCGGAGACGGCATTCTCGCGCGCCGCGACTTCGAGCGCATCCGGCGAGGAAGTGAAGTTCAGGTAGTAAGTCTCAACTCCGCGGGCCGCCGAGTCATGGCTGGAATTGGCGTGGATCGAGATGAAGAGATCGGCACGCTGCTGGTTCGCGATCGCAGTGCGCGTCTCCAGCGGGATGAAGGTATCGTTCTTGCGCGTATAGACGACTTCCGCGCCTAGTCGAGTCTCGAGCATCTTCCCCAGCCGGCGTCCTACCTCGAGCACCAGGTCTTTCTCCTGCAAGCCGTTGGGCCCGATGGTGCCCGTATCGTGCCCGCCGTGTCCGGGATCAATGACGATCTTGCCGATCTTCAGCCCCAGCGTGCGAATCAGGGAACGGTCGCCGCGAGCCGTTGGTTTGGCGATGCGGATATCCAGGTCTGAGTCCTTGTTAGCGTTCAGCCGTGAGGAAGTTTTCCCTTTTGGACGAGTTGGAGACGAAACATCATTCATTGCCGTTTCGGCCGGGGACTCATCTTCCGCTGCCGCACCAGCCTTGTCGCTCTTGCCTTTCGTCCTCGAAGAAGAATGCGGAGGAGCTTGGCTCTTTGCCGTGGTCGACGAAGCGGCGTCATCATCGTCATCATCGGCTTCGACGATGACCTTCTTCACAGGCGGCGCGGTTGTCTTTGCTGCCCCGCCGGCGTCTTTCGCAGAACGGCTATCCGGAGCCTCATCCTTGGCGGCCACCTTCTGATCGTGAATCTCTTCCTTCTTGGTGACGGGCTTTCCCGCCAGCGCCTTCATGTCCGCCTTCACGACGGGCTGAGGGACACGCGCCTTCGTCTCGGCCTGCGGAGGCGCTTCCACGTCTGCAAGCGTGGCGGCTTCTTCTTTCGTCAGCTTCGCATGCGCGATCTTGTCGTTCTTCCCGTGAATATCAATGATGAGGCGATACGGATTGGGCAGCAGGAACGCCTCGTACGTTGAGAGATCATCGACTTCCAGCACCACTCGCGTGCGTCCAGGCTGAAACTGGGCGACGCGGATCTTCTTGAGAAAACCGTCGTCGACTTCGAAGGTCTTTCCCACCAGTGTGGAGGCGAGCTTGGTGTCACGCAGGTCAAAAAAGATGCGGTCGGGGTGAGATATACGCTGCGACCCGAATTTCACTTCGCTTTCGAGATCGATCGCAACCCGCGTGTAGTCGGGCGTTGACCAGTGGCGGATCGCGGTCACGCGTGGCAGACGATGCGGATCGGACTCGGAACTTTCCGAGCTGGCAGTCTCATTCCGACTCTCAGTTTTTTCGGTTTCCGGCCGCGGATCGCTGGCGGTTTGCGCAGGCACCTTTTGCTTGTCGCCAGGCTTGTCCCCGATGCCGCCACCTGGGCGTGCTTCCGCCTTCTTCTCCGACTGCGCGTCTATCTCCGCTTGAGCCCTCTTGTCGACCGACTCTTTCTTGAGTTCGGCAATGGCCTGCTGGGCATCCTCTACCAGGCGGTTGCGCGGATAGCGCTTCAGAAACTCTTCAAATGTGGCGCGCGCCTGGTCGGGATCATCCAGATCGTCTTTGTAGATCTCACCGATGGTGAACAGCGCGTCGCCGCGATATTTGCTGCCGGGATACTCCTTGCGCAGAAACTTGTACTGGGCAATCGCGGAATTCAGGATCTTGTCATCTTCGAAACGACGGCCCATCTCGACCAGCGTTTCGGCCACTGCCACTGCGCTGGGATCGGCCTTGCTGGAAGTCGGCGCGCCGTAGTAGACGCTGCGATAGGCGTTGAGAACGCGCTGGTAGTCGCGGCGGGTACGCTCGGTCGGGGGACGGCCATTCAGGGCTTCCCGCATGCGCTCGGCGGCAGCAAAGTGATCCCGCGCCCAGGCTTCGCCGTGGCGTGGTCGGGCGTGCGCCGGCATCGCGGACAGAGCCGCGATGAGCAGCAGCACTCCCCAGCTGAAGCCACGTAGGGTCAGGGTCACTTTCAAGCTCAATCCGTTGTCATCCTTCGGCAGGCGCTTTTTGTCCGTCCCGAGCTTGCCGAGGGAACCTGGGCGAGCCGAGCGCCATAACGTGTGATTGGCTCGCATCCTTATTACATCATGACATCGTTGCAGTTGAACTGCCTGGGTACCTGAGAGAATTCAAATGCTTAGTAAACAGATGCTGCCAACTTAGTCCGTGTTGCTGATGTAAAGCACGCCCCGCTCATCCCGTTGAACCTTCACGGGATCGCGGCTGGCTCCGGTTTGCGAAAGATCGGAGCCTCCATAGTAAAGATGCGTAATCTTCCGCACGTAGTCCTGGGTCTCGGCAAAATGAGGAACGCCGGCGCTACGCCGCACCGCTCCCTCGCCCGCGTTGTAGGCGGCCAATGTCAAATTCACGTCGCCGTTGTAGTTTTCCAGCAGGTACTTGAGATGCCGGACTCCGGCGTCCACATTCTGCTGTGGGTCGAACGGGTTCTTCACTTTCAACTCGCGGGCGGTCTTGGGCATCAGTTGCATCAGCCCCATGGCACCCGTGCGCGAGACCGCATTGGAATTGAAGTTCGACTCGACTTTCACCACGGCCCGTACCAGGTTGGGATCTACATTGTGCCGCGCTGCGGCCATCACGATCGACTGATCAATCTCGTCCGCCGAGGCCTGATGGCCGTGAGAATTAGCCTGAACAATCTTGGCGTTCGCCGACTGCACCGATTCGCGCCCGTAATATTGGCTGACCTCGGCGGCTGCCGAGCGCGCGGCCTTGCCTGAGGCAGTGTTGGCCCCGGGAACAGGCTTCCACCGATTTTCTTTGCTGCTCCAGTACGCCAGGTAGGAGCGCTTCACTTGCGGAGATGGGGCTGCCTGACGCTCTTTTGCCGGAGCATCTTCGTTCACATAAACCGTGCGGCCGTGCTCTTCCGTCGTAGCGATCCCGTGCGAGGTATCGTCCCCTTCGGCGGCGCGCGCCGTCGTAGTCGTGAGAGTAAAGGAGGTCGCGAGTACAGTCGAAGCCGTCAGCATCCAGGTTAGTTGCAGGCGCTTGCGCATATCCGGGCCGTGTCCTTTCACCAATCCTTCGCTGGAAGGCGCGACCAGACAAGCTACGCCCTCCCGTGCTCTACCCGGAACCTGTACGGAGAACGATCAACCAGAGTAGGACGATTATAGGCGGGGAGGCTAGGGGCGACAATCTCTCCGAAGGGAGTAGAACCATCGGAGTAATTTGCGGCAAACGATTGAAGAGCAAGTGGATTAGGGCACTCCAAGAATGTAGTCGTGCCGTCGGAAGTAACCATTGCGATGGTTACCAGGGATGTGGGGACAGCCGACATCGGCTGTCCGCGGAGCGAAGCTCCGCCCGGGGGTCGCCCGTGGAGCTGCTTTCAACTCGGCGGTTAACCTGTCTGACCGACTCGAGCCTTGTCGGAGTCTCGACCATTTTAGAATTGGGAAAGAAGACTCGTGTCCGAAGAAACTAACCCTTTGGCGATAAAGACGGATCCAGCGTCCTCGAGTGCAGTGGCTGCGCTGGAAGATGATCCGTTTTACCGATCGATCTGTGCGCCGTATTGCAGCGACACAGTTCGCCGCCGGGCAGTGCTGGCAAAATACTTTGATTACTCGATTCAGGAAGGACGGGAACTCGGGCGCTGCATTCATCTCGCGGACGAGGCACGTGGGGTTGCGGTGTGGCTGTTGCCGCAGTCTCCGGAAGTAGAGTCGCAAGCGTCCGAGCGAAAGCGCACGTTTCTACAGGCAACCCTCAATATCGAAGGCTGCGCGAATTATTACCGGATCATAGAATTCATGAGCGCGAAATCCGCCACCCTGGTCGACGAGGCTGCCTGGTATCTCTCGATCGTCGCGGTCGATCCCGCTGCTCAGGGTCAGGGACTCGGCCGCAAGTTGCTGCAGCCGACGATCGCGGAAGCTGATCGCGCCGGCGTGACCTGTTATCTCGAGACGTTCGGCCAACGCAATCTCTCGTTTTACCAACGCCTCGGCTTTGCGCCCGCGGCGCGATTCACCGAGCCCACCACCGGCGCGGAGTATACCGTGATGGTCCGCTTCAACTGATTGAAGGGCTAAACCGCGTTGGCGCGGAACTGGATCGCACTGGATCCGAGGCTGGGCATTCGCAGAAGGATATAGCTACCGAGGTGGTTTGCGGCAACCGATTGAAATCTATGCAAGCTAAGCTTTAGGCCGAGTCCGCGGCTGAAAGGATCCGTTTCAGTTCGAGACCGCGCCTAGCTCGTGGATTAAATCCTTTTCGGTCACGTTCCGAAATCCTACCGCTGCTCTCTCACATTCGTGCCGCAGAGCATTGATTACCTCATTTCGGAAGCCATCGCCAAATGTGTAGATACCCGCCACGTCACCGTCCACACCCGGCAGAGTCAATCCTTTTACTCCCAGTTCAGCCAATTCCACGAATTTTTCGGGCTTGAATGCGATGTCTATATGCCTTTTCAGTAGAGCAGGTGGCGATGACTTCAGTGCCGAGAGGAAGATTGCCTGACCCCGCTGTGTCCAGTCGAAGTATTCGGCGTCAAAGGCCCGCTGAGCCTCCTCGGCCTGATCCGTATGAATAAAGGTGAACTTATTGCCGCGGCCATTAGGAAACGTCACGAGAGCGTGACTCACCAAGGCTCTGGCCATCAATCGGCTTACATCCTCCGGCACACCTGCGTCGAGCGGAGATGGGACCATCCGCCACGCAACCATGCAACGAAAGACGCCAGCCATGGTTGCGACCGGCAACTCCCACCGGCTGTCTTCCTGATCCAAGCATACGAAAACCTCAAGCGCATGAGCCAACTGTATCCCCTACGGTGTGTCGGAAGCCGGCACGGGGGTGAAAATTGTATTCTCCGCCCAATCATAAGCCCGACCGGCACCCGCCGAAGCAGTCTCATATCCGATGAATCCTCCGACGGCGCAGCCGACGAGTCCTCCGATCGCGGTGCCCAGTCCTGGCTCCGCTAACGTTCCCACGTACGCTCCTCCCGCTCCAACCGCTTTGCAGCCCGCCCACGCCCCCACCCATCCCGCTACCACCTGCGTGGACCGCCGGAGAGGGTTGCTTGAAACCACGATGGAATACACATCGATTGCAACAGCGGCCACCAGCAGGACTCGGCCACCGTAGCGAAAGTACTTGGCGCCCCTGAATAAAGCCTCTCCACCAGCTCCGGCCGGGGCATGGTCAGCGATGCCGAATTCGTTGAACGTCCCCTTTTGGTTCCAGTGAAAATCAACGGCTTGCGTTTTGACATTGAAACCATAGTCGAGGCGAAGAACCCGTTTGCCAGCGATGTCTTGGATAAAGAGTCTCGAAGTGGACCCACCTTTTGGGGTCCAGCCTCGTGGCGAGAGTTCGATGGCGAGGCCGTTCGTGCCCGGAACTGGTATACGGATAACAGACGCGAGGCCCAATGCGGCGGGAATGGATCCATCGACCGGGGCATCGTGCGCCCGGTGCATCACGCCTTGGACCATTACGGTGCCTTCCACAGCAATCGCCGCGTCAGCCCAGGATGGCCCATTCGGCCCTAGCCGAGCCTGCAGAGTAGTTTGGCCGAAGTCTTTGACTTCGAGCCGGATACGCCGCAGGTGATCACCCATCGGCGCAGATACATAGCTTATGTCGAAGAAGTTGATGACGTCCGGGTCCAGGACGGCCAACGTAAGATCCTCTCCCCGCGGACCTCCTCCCCACAACGCAATGTCTGAAGCGACCTGGCGGCTAATGACGAACGTTGAGTCTATGTAGTGGACTCCTGCCGCACCGGGGATCACACGAAAGTCTGCCATGGCTCACCTCCTCAAACACTGACTTGCTTGGCGGAAAAGATGTGGGCTGTGGATCGCCAGATCGAAGCAGCATACCCCCGGATCCGACTCATCGGAAGAGAAATCCGAAGACGAATCCTGGTTCGTGGATATGACGCCACGCGCTCACTTCAAGCCCGCTCCAACCCTGCCGCAAACGCATCCAGCGACAACGACCGCAGCAGATTCCTCCGCATTCCGCGCTCGACCTCTGCCAGGCGATCCGACGCTGCCGTAATCCACGCGAAATCCGCCGACTCGGCCATCCGCTTCAATTCCGCCGCAATGTCGGTGTTCCGAATGAGTTCCGGCGCGCGCGAGTTGAAGAACACCAGATCGCGCAGCAATGAATTGAGCGTCCGGATCAAAGCCTCGGTCTTCTCGCGTCCCTCAGCCCCCGGACGATACGACTCGGTGATCTTGAACAGCTCGCTGTGCTCGCCGTCACGCAAGGCTGAATTCAAAATCGCCAACCCATGCTGGCGGGCCGCGACATAGGCTTCGAGATTGAAACTGCGGGCCCGACCCACCGCGCCATCGCACAGCCGAGCCACCAACGCCCGCTGCGCCGGCTTCCATTCCGGATGATGTTTCGCCAAATCCGTTTCAATCTCCTCGCCGGGCAGCGCCGCCAATGTAAAGGTCATCGACCGCGACCGGATCGTCGGCAGCAACTCCCCCGGATTCTCCGTCAGCAGAAAAATCGTCGCAAACTCCGGAGGCTCTTCGAGCACCTTCAGCAGCGAGTTCGCTGCCTCCTTCATAAATGCCGAGTCGGTGAAGATGTAGATCTTTTCCCGGCCCTCGGCCGGCCGGTAATAAATGGTCTCGATCACGCGGCGCACCTGGTCGACTTTGATCATCATCTGCGGCGGATCGGGTGGGATGATCAGCACGTCGGGATGTGTCTGCACCAGAATGCGGGTCTCCTTCTTATCGCTCTCGCGCAGGTTCTCCCGCGTTTCGACCGCTTCGGCAAACCGCACATCGAGATCACCCGCCTGGGCGATGCGCGTGCAGTTCGCGCACGTCCCACAAAAATCCGGAAGCCCATCCGTCTTCGTGGGATTCAAACAGTTCAGCGCCTGCGCCAGCATCAGAGCCAGGGTGTACTTGCCCGCTCCCCGCCCGCCCGCCAGCACGACCGCATGAGGCAGGTGATCCCGGGAGATCATTTCGCGCAAGCGATGAACGGTCTCAGCGTTGCCATGGAAATCAGAAAAAGGCATGCCCTGAGGATAGAACAAACCCGCCACCGATACACGGAAGCTATGAGAGCACAAAGACACAAGGAGGGCATGAGCCCAACATTCGTTGAAGGCCACATCGACAAACCGGGAAGGGCACGAGTTCCACTCGTGCCAATTAAGACGCCTGAATTGCGATGCGCTTTAGCGCCTGAGGTTCGCTCTTTGCCGACACAACTAACCAGCTAGGTAATTCGGCCCGCCAGCCAGGCCACAATGACCCCACCCAACATCAGCGGAACTCCGATTCCGAATATTGCTACTCTCCAGCCGCGCACCCATCCTTCACGCAGCATACAAATCAAAAGGATGCTCATCACCGGCAAGTTGATCAACACCGCCGTCACCACTCCCGGCGCATATCCATGAAACACAATGGCCGCAGGCACGTGAGGAACAAACACGTTCGCCAGCATGGCAACGATGTACCCGAAGGTCAGGTAAGCCCATATGCTCTCCGGTCCGCGACGCGCGCTCTGATAAGTCACCGCGAAGGCCGCGGCCGTGAACACAACCAGTGCAGCTATCATCTCCGCCGCTCCCGGAGGATGGACTGGCAATTGCGCCGCGTGGCTTGCGCTCCAACGCGGCATCCAGATCGCTTCTTCGGTGTTATGCAGTGTGACCGCAATCGGAAACAACCATTGCAGCTTCCTGAAGGTCATGGAGTGATAACGCAACGGAGACGGCGCGCACAGGAGCCGGCGCCGGTTAACGAGCATGTTGCATTCTCTTGGAAGGGCCGACTAGCGCCAATTTGCTGGAAACGACTTCCACAATCTTTTGATGTGTTTGTCCCGGAGTGCCGCGTGCATCGACGATCACCACGCGTCCGGGTTCGCGTTTGGCGATTGCCAGATATCCCTCGCGCACGCGTCCAAAAAAGGATCGAGTCTCCTGCTCAAAGCGGTTTTCGTCGTGACCACGGCTGGACGACTTGCAAGCACGTTGATTTCGTCTCCGCGCTCGATTCACGCTCGCACGCGGATTCGAGTCCATCAGCAGAGTCAGATCGGGCTGCAGATCCCCGCACAACACCCGATGCAACTCGCGCACTGCCTCACTGCCCAGGTGCCGCCCGCTTCCCTGATAGGCTTCGGTCGAATCCGTAAAGCGATCGCACAAGACGATCGCGCCGGCTGCCAGTCCGGGTTCAATCACTTCCGCGATATGCTGCGCGCGCGAAGCGAACATCAGCGCCATCTCGGCCAGAGGCGCCAGTCCCGACGTTCCGGAGTCAAGCGCCACTTTCCGGATTTTCTCTCCGGTCGCGGTTCCGCCCGGCTCACGCGTTTCGATGACTTTATGTCCCGCCTCCCGCAGCACCGCGGCGAGCTTGCGCATCTGCGTGCTCTTCCCCGTTCCGTCGAGCCCTTCGAAGGTGATGAATTTTCCGCGCCGCGACATTCAGCGGAATGATACCAGCACCCGCTGTCGCCCCATGCAATCGCTTTTCATTTGTCATCCTGAGCGAAGAAGGCGGCCACGAAGTGGACGGCTTCGCAGTCGAAGGATCGCTACGCTCTTCCTCTCGGACTGGCGCGAGCACAAACTCCCTACATATGGGGCGGAGCAACCCGTCTTCCTGTACCCGCGCGCTCCTCAACTGCTATAGTTCATCATTCCGCGACTTGGAAATGACTTCACAACCATCGAGGGTCTCGAAAGAAATGAAAGTCTCCAAGATTCTGTGTGTTCTTTGCCTTCTCGTAACCGTCGTCAGAAGCTACGCCGCCACCCCCAACGTCACAATCGCGGTCGATGCGACCACTGCTCCACGCAAAATCTTCCATGCCACTCTGAAAATTCCCGCCACGCCCGGCGACCTTACTCTCTACTATCCCAAGTGGATCCCCGGCGAACATGCACCCGACGGCCCCGTCGTCGACCTTGCAGGATTGTTCTTCAAAGCGAACGGCCAAACGCTGAAATGGCGCCGCGACACGCTCGACGGCTTCACCATCCATGTTGAGGTCCCGCAAGGCGTCAGCGAAGTTCAAGCCGATCTCGACTTCCTCTCTCCCGCCACCTTCGAAGGTGGATTCTCCGCCGGCTCTTCCGCCACCGCCAAGCTCGCTGTCATCAGCTGGAATCAGGTGCTGCTTTATCCCAAGGGATACAAGTCCGACGAGATCAACTACACCGCGTCGCTGAAGATTCCCGACGGATGGAAGTTTGGCACCCCTCTCCCCATTGCCAGCCAGAGCGGTAATGAAATCCACTTCGCGCCGGCGTCGCTCACAACGCTCGTCGACTCTCCCGTAATCACCGGAGAATTCCTGAAGGTGGTTCCTCTCGCTCAGGATCCTCCCACCGAGATGGACATCGCCGCCGACAGTGCCGCCGCCCTCGAACCTCCGCAAGAAGTTTGGGATCACTACAAGAATCTCGTCGAGCAAGTGCAGAAGCTTTTCGGGGCGCATCATTACCGCGATTATCATTTCTTGTACACGCTCAGCGATCACGTCGCGCACTTCGGACTCGAGCACCACGAATCCGACGACAGCCGCGTCGATGAACGGGCCTTGGTCGACGACACCTCCCGCAAACTCTCCGCTGGACTTTTGCCCCACGAATATGTGCATAGCTGGAACGGAAAATATCGCCGCCCCGCCGACCTCGCCACGCCCGACTATCAGCAGCCCATGGAGGACGACCTGCTTTGGGTCTACGAAGGCCTGACCAACTATCTCGGCTTCGTGCTCACCGCGCGCAGCGGCTTGCTCAGCGCCAACCAGGACCGGGATGATCTCGCTTTGACCGCCTCGCAGCTCGACCACCTTCCCGGACGCCAGTGGCGTAATCTGCAAGACACCGCCGACGCCGCGCCGCAGCTGTATTTCACCCCGCAGGCGTGGTACTCCTGGCGCCGCGGCACCGACTTCTACAATGAAGACACGCTCAATTGGCTTTGGGTCGACGTCATCATCCGGCAGCAGAGCAAGGGCAAGAAGTCCATCGACGACTTCTGCCATCTCTTTCACGGCGCTCCTAGCACCGGACCAGCGCTCAAGACCTACACGTTCGACGATGTGGTCAACGCACTCAACCAGGTCGTGTCCTATGACTGGCGCGCCTTCTGGACCGAGCGCCTCACCAATCACCGTCCCGGAGCGCCGCTCGGAGGCATCGAGGGCAGCGGCTGGAAGCTCATCTACGACGAGAATCCTTCGGAAATGCTGAGCAGTTTTGCCGGCATGTCCCACTTCGTTCCCGCCGGATTTTCCATTGGTCTGAACCTGCGTGACGATGGCGGCATCGCCGACACGATTGAAGGCGACGTTGCCGCCAAGGCCGGCATTGGACCCGGGATGAAAGTCGTCGCCGTCAACGGCCGTCGCTTCTCCCCAGAGATCCTCCGCGATGCGATCAAAGCCGCGAAGAATAGCACCACACCGATCGAGTTGCTGGTGGAAAACGCCGATTACTACAAAGCCTACAAACTCGACTACCACGGCGGCGAAATGTATCCCCATCTAGTCCGCGACGAATCCAAACCAGACCTGCTGAGTGACATCCTGAAAGCAAAGTAGGAGCCATCGAGCCATCTCTAGAGAATTGTCATCCTGAGTAGGGCGCCAGCCCTGCGATGGACCCTACGAAGCGCATAAAGCGGCAATGCGGTAGCCAAGACAGTAAACGCTGCATGCAGCGTGAGCATTCCCGTCCACCACATCGAAGCTTCCCACCCTCATACGGTCCCTCACGGAGGCTTCGCCGCCGTTCAGGATGACAAGCTCACAACACAAGTGCACTCCTGTTAGCATGTGTGCGTTCTACACAGACTCCATGACCCACAAACACACAGCCCTTCTCGCTCTGGCCTCCCTGTCGCTCTGCACAATCGCCTCCGCTCAATCGATCCTCGGCTTCACCCCCACTACCGCCGTCCACGAAATCGAGATCGAGACCAAATTCAAGTCCATCCCGAACCCCGACGAAGAGCGCCGCCAGCACCGCATCTTCACGCAAGAGCCTCACATGGCGGGATCAAAGCGCAACAACGAGCTCGCTAACTACATCGCTGCCGAATGGAAGAAGCAAGGACTCGAAGACGTCATCATCCACCGCTACGACGTCTACGGCACAAATCCAAAGTCGGCCTCCCTCGAGATGATCGCCCCCTCGCGCTGTCAAGCTCTTCTGCATGAGACTTCAATCCCAGGCGACGACGACTCGAAGAATCCTGCCATCTCCGCCGCATGGCTGGGCATGTCCATCTCCGGAGAAGTCACCGCCCCCGTCATCTACGCCCACAGCGGCAATCCCGAAGACTATGATCTGCTGCGCAAGAACGGCATAACCGTCAAGGGCAAGATCGTCCTCGTGCGCTACTCGAATCCCTACAGCTATCGCGGATTCAAAGCGCTCACCGCGCAGCGCGAGGGCGCCGCCGCGATGCTCGTCTACAGCGATCCGCAGGAAGACGGATACAAGAAAGGCAAGGTCGATCCCGACGGTCCGTGGGGTCCCGAATATCACATCCAGCGCGGCGCAATCACCTACGACTTCATGGTCCCCGGCGACCCGCAAACTCCAGGATGGGCCTCGGTCCCAGGCGCAAAACGTATTCCCATCGAAGAAGCGGTCTCTGCGCCGAAGATCATGGCGCTCCCACTCTCCTGGCATGACGCAAAGCCCCTGCTCGAAAACATGGACGGCCCCCTCGCTCCCAAAGACTGGCAGGGCGGCCTGCCCTTCGAGTACCACTTCGGCGGCGACCGGGTGAAAGCTCACCTCAAGATTGAAATGGACAACCGCATCCAATCTTATTACGTCGTCGAAGGCCGCATCCGCGGGTCGGACCTTCCCGATGAATGGGTCGTGATGGGCAATCACCGCGACGCCTGGGTTTTCGGCGGCGTCGATCCCTCCAGCGGCACCGCCAGCATGATGGAACTCACCCGCGCCTTGGGCGAACTCAAAACGCAAGGCATGCGCCCGCGCCGCACTCTGGTGGTCTGCAGTTGGGACGGCGAAGAGGTCGGCCTCACCGGCTCCACCGAGTGGGGAGAGCAATTTGCCGACGAACTCCGCGCCAAGGCCGTCGCCTACATCAACGTCGACGAAGCCACCTCCGGCCCGAATTTTCACGGACAGGCCGTCGCCTCTCTCGCCCCGATGTTGGAAGAAACCACACGCAGCCTGCAGGATCCTTCGGGCAAAACTCTGCACGCATCATGGAAGGAGACGGTGGAGCGCGAAAAGAGAGAAGGTCAGGAGTCAGGTCAATTCAATGCCTCTGGCGCATCGAATCAAACGCTCGCCGACACCCGCATCGGCAGCGGTTCTGATCACACCGTCTTCCTCAACTTCATCGGCATGCCCGTCCTCGGCCTTGGATTCGACGGAGACTACGGCGTCTACCACTCCGCCTACGACGACTTCTACTGGATGAATCACTTCGGCGATCCCGGTTACAAATACCACACCCTGATGTCGCAGTTGTGGGGAGTCACCGCGCTGCGCTTGGCGAATGCCGACCTGATCCCGTTCGATTTCGCGACCTACGCCAGCAACATTCACCAGTTCGTGAACGACCTTAAACGAGCCAACGAAAACAAACTGTGGGGACAGCCGCCCTCGGCTGTCCGGTGGGGCGAAGCTCGACAGCCTGCTCTCGACCTGAAACCGATCGCCGCCGCCATCGACGGCTTCGAAGTTGCCGGGAAACAACTGAACGAATCACTCAAACAGAAACTCTCCTCCGGCTCCCTCGATCCCCAACTCGCCTCCACCCTGAATCACGGCATGATGCAAGTCGAACGCAACTGGCTCAACCCCGATGGCATCCCCGGACGTCCATGGTTCAAACACATCCTCTACGGCGCCAGATTCACTTACGCACATCTGGAACTTCCCGGTCTCACCGAAGCAGTCGAGAAACAAGACTGGCCCACAGCGAAGCAGCAAGCCGAAATCCTCGAACGCGCAATACATAACAACACGCAGTTGTTGCAGGAGTTGAACCAACGTCTCCAGCCTTAAGTCGCGCGAACTCCATCACAAGATGCTACGATGTACCTCTTCGTTTCCCGTGACGATCCCTTCGAACATTCCTGGAGGTACTATGCTGCGGTCGCTCCTTTGTGTTGCCCTTACGACTTTCTTCGCCACTTCCTTATTCGCTGCCGACCCCGCCTCCGATTTGGAATCCCGCCGCAAGGCGCTCAACGATCTCCTCAACGTGCGCTGGGAATACACCATGCTTCACGATCCGATCTACGCTTCGATCCTGGGAGACAAGCGCTACAACGATCGGGTTCACGACTTGTCGCAGAAAGCCATCGACGACGATCTCGAACAGGAGCGCCTGATTCTCGCCCGCTTCGAAGCCATCGACACCACCGGCTTCCCCGACCAGGAAATTCTCAACAAGCGTTTGATGGTTCGCGATCTGCGCATGGATCTTGACGGCGCCCGCTTCAAACCCTGGGAGATGCCAGTCGACCAGATGAACGGCATTCATACCAACCTGCCGCAACTGGTGAACGTTCTACCGTTTGACACGGTGAAGGATTACGAGGATTTCATCACTCGTATGAAGCTGTTTCCGCGTCTCTTCGAGCAGACGATGGACCTCATGCGGAAAGGGATGGCTGACGGCCTGATGCCGCCACGCATGCTGCTCGAAAAAGTCGTGACTCAGTCCAGTGCGATCGGCACCATGGCGCCCGAGCAGTCACCGTTCGCTCATCCTTTCGACAAGTTTCCCGATTCCATCCCCGAAGCCGATCGCAAGCGCCTGCGCGAAGCCGCCATCGCTGCCATCCGCGATTCCCTCATCCCGGCCTACGCAAAGTTCACTGCGTTCGTCCGCGATGAGTACGCGCCCAAGGGCCGCACCGAGCCCGGCGTCTGGTCTCTCCCCGACGGAGCCGAGCGCTATGCCTTCCGCGTAAAGGAGAGCACCACCACAAATCTAACTGCTGAAGAGATTCATCAGATTGGTCTCGCGCAAGTCAAAGAGATCGAAACCCGCATGCTGCAGGTCGCCAATCAGCTCGGGTACAAAGACTTGAAGAGTTTCGGTGCGCACATCAAAGACGATCCCAAGTTGCGCCCGCAATCGCGCCAGGAGATTCTCGATCTCTACACCAAGTACATCGACGACATGTACAGCAAACTCCCGGAGTTGTTCGGCCACCTGCCAAAGGGCCGCCTTGATGTGATGCCGATCGAAGAATTCCGCGAGAAGGAATCCGCCACGCACTACCTGCAGGGCACGCCCGACGGCTCAAGAAAAGCCCACGTCATGGTGAACACTGGTGATTTCGCGAAGCGTACAACACTCGACGTAGAAACCACCGCGTATCACGAGGGAGTTCCTGGACATCACTTGCAGATCGCCCTCGCCCAGGAATTGCCCGAGCTCCCAAAATTTCGCCAGCAGGAGTATTACACCGCCTACACAGAAGGTTGGGCGCTTTACTCCGAGCGCCTCGGCAAGGAAGTCGGATTCTTTCAGGATCCCTACAGCTACTTCGGCCACTTGCAGGATGATATGCTGCGCGCCATTCGCCTGGTCGTCGATACCGGATTCCACTACAAGCACTGGTCGCGCCAGCAAGTCGTCGAATTCTTCCACGATCACTCGCTGATCGACGAACCTGAAGTTCAGTCAGAAACCGACCGCTACATGGCCTGGCCCGCGCAGGCGCTGGGCTACAAGATCGGCCAGCTTGAAATTCTGAAGTTGCGCGCCTATGCCAAAGATCAACTCGGCGACCGCTTCGACCTGCGCGCCTTCCACGATCAAGTCCTCACCGGAGGAGCCTTACCTATGGACGTGTTAAGTGATCGCATTCACGAGTGGGCAGCGAAGCAGAAAGCGAGTGTCGGGGTTTCAGGAGATCAGCGCGTCGCGAAATAGTTCAAGCTGCGGGTGCAAGCGCAACACTTACGACGCCTTCATCTCCCGCTCCATCACCTTACGTAACGCGGTATTGATCCGTGTCTGGTACCGGCGCCCATCCTTCTTGAACCAGGCCAACACATCCGCATCCAGCCGCAGCGTGACCGGCTTCTTTAACGGCCGATAAAGATCGGCGATCTTCATGTTCTGCAGATTTTCTTCCATCAATCCCGAGAAGCCCCGGGAGGCGCGCCGACGGCGATTCGGCGGACGCCGCCGCCTGTTCCCCTTGCCGTTCTTTGCTTTCGACTGTGACCCGCGTTCACTTTTTGAGTTCTTCATAAGCCATTCAGCGCGCTCGACTTGCAGGAATTAGCGGAAACGTACATACAATATTGTAAACCAAATGTTCCTTCGGGAACACTGTGCAAAACTCCCGGCCTTATACCGCAAGGTCCTCAGTCGCAAGAACTTCCACTTCGTCCTCATTCATGAAGGCAAAAGCCTCCTGAGGCACGGGATTTTGCCACACCGGAGCAAACGACTGCCGGTGCAACGGAGTGGGGCCAAGTTCGCGCAAGGCGGCCAGGTGTTTGGGCGTGCTGTAGCCTTTGTGCGATGCCAATCCATACTGTGGGAACACCACGTCCCACTCGCACATCATGCGGTCGCGCTCTACCTTGGCCAAAATGGACGCGGCCGCAATCGATGCCGACAAGGCGTCGCCATGAATGATCGCGTTTTGTGGCAACTCGCAGTCGATCTTCAGCGCGTCAATCAACAGATGGTCAGGCGTTGGGGCAAGCGCCATCACCGCGTCGCGCATCACCACTCGTGACGCCTGGTAAATGTTGATTTGATCGATGCGCGCAGCGTCCACTGCGGCGACCGCCCATGCGACCGCATGTTCACGAATGCGTTGTGCCAGCACCTCACGCCGCTCCGGCAGCAACAATTTGGAATCGCGCAATCCGCGTACGCGGTACGCCGGATCAAGGATCACAGCCGCCGCCACCACGCAGCCGAACAACGATCCACGTCCGACCTCGTCCACACCGGCCACCAGGCGCGCACCTGATTCCCAGGCTCTTTTCTCGTAACGCAGAGTGCAGCGCAGACGTTTCAACAGCCGCAGTTTGGCCGCTGACGCCGAGAGTGGACGCCCAGACGGTGCTTTCGAGACGGGAGACCTCATCACAGATCCAAGGAAGTTCCTTTCATCTTCCCCGAGACGAGTCAATCATGCAAGCAAAGATTCGCAGGGCAGCGACGCAACCAACGCTCGCGCCTCTTATGCCGCTCGGCTTCGCCATCGCTGGACAGTCGAGGCGGCTGTCCCTACACGCCCCCTTTGTCATTCCGAGCAAGCGAAGCGCCGCGAGGAATCTGCTTTTGATTCACCCTTCCAATGTCTGCCACTTCAGTAACGCCGATCAGTAACCACTCTCCGGATTACGTAGGTACATTGTCCGGTCGTACATGTACTGATAGTTTGCTCCTAGGGATTTAAGACGTGTCCAGCAAACCCAATGCGTCGCCCGAAGACGGCCTGCTAACGACAAAACTTGTTCATCTCGCATTGCCCGTGCGTTGGACATTGATTGGCCAGGAAGGCCGCGGCACGCCGGAGATGGCGTGCACCTACGACATTCATCCGCATGGCGCGCGGCTGCTCAGCTCGCGCGACCTCAACATTGGCGATATGGTCATCGTCGAACGCGGGCGCAACAAAGCGGTCTGCCAAGTCATCTGGTCAGCCGATCCGGCTTCTTCCCTGCGTGGCCAGTTCACTGTGCAGTGCGTCGATGGCAGAACGCCTTGGGATGACGAATTACGTCAGATGGAAGAGCAGTACCAGCCCGTCATTCTCGATGGACTCGACCGGCGCACGCAGTCGAGCGGATTTGGGCGGCCAGAGGCCAACCGGCGCCGCCGGCCGCGCTTTTATGTCGAAGGTCAGGCGGAGGCGAGCGACGGCGTGCTGCGCGTGGCGGGCGAGGTGCAGCAGATTTCTGAATACGGCGCACGCCTCGCCGCGATGGAACCGCTGCGTCCCGGCACTGATTTCCGCCTGATGTTGAACGTCTTCGACGTGAGCCTCGCGCTGAAGGCGCAGGTGAAATATCTCGTCGACCATCTCTGCATGGGGGTCGAGTTCCAGCAGATCCGGCGCGGCGACCGCCCTCTGCTGGAGTACGTCCTCGGCAAGCTAAAGACGCGCCGCGTGGAAGAGTTCGCGCGAGGCGTAACGGCGAAGGAGCCACTCAGCGCTGCAGTTTAGTTTGCTTGTGTGGGGACGGACGCCTCGTCTGCCCCCGCCACGGCGTAGCCGAGCGGTCGGGACCATACGAACTGCAGAGGCACTGAAGTGCCTGCCCGCGGACGAATGCGTCCGCGGCTACACAATCGTTGCGTGTTATCCTTCCGCGCATGCGGCTGCTCCTGCGATTCTTTTCTTTTCTCCTTCTGCTGAACGCTCTGACCGTTTCAGCGCGCGTAGTACGCGTCGAGATTGCGTCTCGCCAGGACGTGCTTGACGGCAAGACGTTCGGCAAGGCTGGAGCCTACGAGCGCATCACAGGACGGATTTATTTCTCGCTTCCCGTCGCCAATCCGCACAACCAGCGCATCGTCGATCTGAATAACGCAGTGAACTTAAAAAACGGCGAGGTCGAATTCTCAGCCAACTTCATGGCCCTACGCCCGAAGGACGCGCGCAAGAGCAACGGCTCACTGCTCCTTGAGAACCCGAATCGCGGCCGCTCGCGCATCGTTGCGCTAGTCGATGGAGGCGATTGGGACGCCGCCAAGGACGCTGGAGACGCGTGGTTGCTGCGCAATGGCTTTACCGTCGTGAGCCTGGGCTGGCAGTGGGACGCATCCGGCGATGGCGCGCTGCGCCTCGACGCGCCCGTCGCGAAAGAAAATGGCAACACGATCACCGGCCTGTTGCGCGGCGATTGCATGCTGACGAAAGAAACACAGGAAGTTTCGCTCGGACACTTGATCATGGGTACGATCGGCGGGAGTGAATATCCGGTGGCCGCGCCTGACGATCCGCGGAACACGCTCACCGTGCGCGACTCCCGTGAGGCGACTCGTACTGTCATTCCGCGTTCCGAGTGGCAGTTTGCGCACAACGTCGACGGCAAACTCACGCCGAGCGACCGGCACATCCATCTGCATGGTGGATTCCAAGCCGGCAAGATTTATGAATACGTGTACGCGGTCGCCGACCCCGTCGTGGCCGGCGGCGGATTCGCTGTAGTCCGCGACTTCGCTGCGTACGCCAAGCACGCCCCCGACGCCATCACTCCCGCGGCACGAGTGTATGGTGAAGGCATCTCGCAGAATGGAAGATTTTTGCGCGACTTCCTCTACCAGGGCTTCAACGCAGACGAAGACGGAAGGATGGCGCTCGATGGAGTTCTCGCCCACGTGGCCGGCGCGGGCCGCGGCAACTTCAATTACCGCTTCGCGCAGCCCTCGCGCGACGCGCAGCCCACGTCGTCAGTCTTCTTTCCGACGGATATCTTCCCCTTTACCGATCAGCCTGAGAAAGATCCTCTCACCGGCGAGTCAGGAGGTCTCCTCGACCGCGCCGTGGCTGACAAAGTTGTGCCCAAGATTTTCTTCTCCAACACGTCGTTCGAGTACTGGGGCCGCGTAGCCGCGTTGATTCACACGACTCCGGATGGGAGGCGCGACATGCCGATCTCAGACAACGTCCGCATATACCACTTCACAGGGCACCAGCATTTCCCCGGGCCGTTCCCGCCAGCCAAAGGACAAGACTATCTCGCAGGACAACAGCGGCAGTCGGCTTTGCCGATCCGGTATTTCTGGCGCGCCATGATTGCCAGTATCGACGCGTGGGTGCGCAACGGTACGCCGCCGC